>OGNV01001407.1_pt1 | contig 15254 bp, 10 predicted proteins | sample 1573561 | NCBI WGS metagenome assembly OGNV01 (sample SAMEA2581892, study PRJEB24529) | metagenome | biome: Human gut stool | place: China | collected 2011
CGGTCAGCACCCGCAGGCAGTAGGCGATGTCTGCCCACTGCTCGTCTGTCAGGCCACGCTTGGGCGGCGGCAGGGCGATGGCATTGGCGGGCGGCTTGTCCGGGTCAAGCCCGAAGTCACTTGCGAGCTTCTCGGCGGCTTGCCGGGGGTTCAGGTCGAACAGCTTGGCGGTGAGGTCGATGGCATCGCCGTTGGCTCCGCAGCCAAAGCAGTAATAATAGGTGTCGTTCAGCTTCATGCTGGGGTCGCTGTCGGAATGGAACGGACAGCACACCATGCCATGGCGGTCGGGCTCCATGCCGTACATCTCTCCCACCTGCCGAACGGTGATGGCGGACTTGATCTTTTGATATAAACTCAAAATTTCTCCTTTGCTCAAAGGTTTTGGCACGGATCGTTTTGATCCCTGCCACGTTCAAAGCCGGTCTCCCTTGCTGCCTCCCGACAGGAAATCTTTTTGGACTCTGTGTCGGCCCCATGCAGGGCGCTCGCTCCCCCGATGGGAGGTCTTGGCGGTCTGGGCAGTTCGGACGGTCATTCTGTTCTCAAGGTCCTATAATGAAAGATATTTCAGAGGGCTTTCGCGGGAAGCCCTTAATATGTTCGCTGCTGGGGAGTTATATGTTTTCTTTCTGTCTATAGGATAGCACCTCCATGGCCGCTGTGCCGTATATCCATAATGTCGGAAAACAGGTGCAGAAACTGCAAAATTCCACGCTTATGGACAGGAACAGCCGGAAGTGGTATACTGTGCAAAAAACATCGGAGGTGCGACCATGAACATCAAGCTGACACTGGGAGAACGGCTCAAAGACCTGCGTGTGGAGCGGAATCTGAAGCTGGAAACGCTGGCAGAGCAGACGGGTCTGTCCAAATCGGCACTGTCGAAATACGAGAGCGACGACGTGACCGATCTCAGCATTTATGCGGTGACAACGCTGGCTGGGTTCTATGGCGTGACCACCGACTACCTGCTGGGTGTGACGGAAAACAAAAAACGCCCAGATGCAGTCCTTTCGGACTTGCATCTGAGCGATGGCGCAGTGGACGTATTAAGGAATGGAAAATTCAATCATCGGCTGCTGTGTGAGCTGATCGTGCATGAGAATTTCCAGCGGCTCATGACCGATCTGGAGATCTATGTGGATGGATATGTCAGCGCAAACATTCAAAACCTCAATGCCGGTTTGGAAGCAACGCGGCAAATGCTGAAAAAGAAGTATGCAGCAGATGAAAACGATTTGTACATGAGCACCTTGAAGCTGGGGCAGATCGATGAAGATGAGTACTTTGGCCGGGTCTTGTACGATAAGTTGGTGGCCATCCTGAAGAACATCAAGACGGAACACCGCAAGGACAAGACCACTTCGGATGGTTCAATGATCGATAACCTGATGAAGGAACTGGAGGATGCACAGAAACTTGAAGGGTCTGCGGATGAAAAGAAGATCCGAACGGCATTGAAGGCAATCGGCATCAACTACGATAAGCTGACAGAAGATGAAAGAAAGCTGATAAAGAAGATTCTTTATAAAACGGCAATGCTGAAACCGGGGACACTTGCAGGCAACCGGGGCAAGCACAGACGCTGATTGGGGTCAGGCATACTCTGAAAACTGGGAAAAACGCTGCTGCGGCAGGACGGAGAACGAACACCATTGGTTCCTCTGCAAGCCTGCGCTGAGTGGGCGGAGACCGTCAACTGCCACGCCCATCCGCGCATCCTTCTGCCGCAGAACGGGTGCTTGCCGGAGCCTCTCGCAGCCCCTTTTCCGCGTCAGCCGGAACCAAGGTGTAACACACTAGACTTTGGTTCCAAAGTCGTGTGCCAAAGGGCGCTGCGGCCCCTTTGGAAACCCAAGAGAAACGCCCATCAACTGCGCTGCTCGTCCTCGGCCAGTGCGCTGATCCGCTTGCCCATGGCCTTGACCAGCGGAACGACGAGCGCATTCCCCATGGTGAAATAGCGCAGTCGTTCCGGCATCCCGGCTGTCCAATCATCCGGGAAGCCGTTGAGCCGTTCGCATTCGATGGGCGTTAGCGTACGCAGACGTTGGGTCTGTGGGTCTGCGACTACATGGGTGCTGCGGGAAACGGAGCCTTCGCTGGTGAGCATCGTGCGGGCAGGAAGGTCGGAACGATCGGGGAACGCCATGGAGCCTTCCGAAAAGAAATAAGTAGAACCGTTCCTGCGGTGGCGGGTCTCCTGCTTTGCGCCCTTGAGATACCGCCAGTGGTCGATGTCGGCAGCAGAGAGGAAATATCGCTCTGCAAGTGGGGTGGTCTCCAACACGGAGCGGAGCGGCTTATATGGGAATTGAAGAGGGATACTCTCGACGGAATAGAAGCGGCCGTTGACCATAAGCCCGGAGGCATAGAAGTGGCAGGATTGTGCGGCAGACAGATCCTTCAGATTGAGGTAGCGAAACTCATCGAGCCATCCCTCGCTGTATTTCCGTTCAAAGCCATACAAGGGAAAGATGGGGGCAAAGAAGCCGTCCTGCAGGAGCAACTGATGGGCACCCTTCAGACCCTCCACACAGATGAGCTCCGCCGCTTTTCGGAACAGGGCGGTATCGTTTCGGAAGGCAAAGAGAAAGGTGCGCCGCCTGCGCTGTGCTTCGCCATAGTCGGCGGCATTTATCACCCGCCATTCAACGGCATAGCCTGCTTCATAGAAGCACCGCAGGATGATGGAAAAGTCACGCCCTTTTTGCCATGCCGGAGACTTGATGAGTCGGTCTACGTTTTCCAAAAGGACATAGCGCGGCCTGTGTGTCCGTAGGATAGCGTTGATCTCCCACCAAAGAACGCCCTTCTTCCCTTCTATCCCTCGTGCGCCCCTTTTGGCGATGGAATAATCCTGACAGGGAAAGCCGCCGACCAAAAGGTCGTGTGGAGGGATGTTTTCTTTGGCGGTCAAGATGTTCTGACAAACGTGTTCTGGGCGATGCCCGAAATGCCGTTCGTAGCACTCGAAAGCAAATTGGGAACGCATGGATGGTTCCCACTGATTCGCCCAGACAGTTTGAAAGCAGGAGGAAGCCTGCTCCAGCCCAAGGCGAAAGCCGCCGACCCCGGCGAAAAGCTCAACAACACGGATCTGCTCCATGATAGGGCACCTCTTGATCGTGGCGAAAAAAGCATAAAAACCAAGGCCGACTGTGCAGCCTTGGTTTTTCGTTATAAGATGTCCAGTAATTGCTTGCCCATCTGAGTGATGAGCGGAACGACAAGGGCGTTACCCATGATGAAGTAACGCTGACGCTTCGGCATCCCAGTGTCGGTCCAGCCCGTCGGGAAACCGTTCATGCGTTCGCACTCCTCTGGCAGCAGGATACGCAACTTCCCTGTTTTAGGGTCGGTGATCGCATGGGAGCTGCGGTTCTTGGTGCCCTCACTGGTGAGCATCGTACGACCGGGACGGTCGAGAGGGTCTGGGAACGCAATGGGACCTTCGGAAAAGGTGTAGGAGTAGCCGGTCTTGGAAGTGCGCTCGATGGTCTTGGCACCCTTCATGTACTTCCACTTTTCCAGATCCTCATCCTCGATGAAGAAGCTTTTGTCGATATCGCCGTTGACAATGATATCGCCGAGCAGCATCGGTTCCTTACCGTTCGGGACGGCTTCCAGAGAGAAGATCTTACCGTTGCACAGCACACCGCTGTTGTAGAAAGCGGCTCTGAAACGGTTCGTTACGTCAACGGTGTCGGTATATTCATTGAAATCGACGATGGTCACTTTCTTAGGGTCTGCGACCTCAGAATGCACCGGGAATGCATGGGCAAAGAAGCCCTCCTGCATCAGCCAGACACGACCGTCCTTTGTGTCCGCAGAGAAACACGAGGTCATACGCTCATACTGCTTGGTGGTGTTCTTGAATGCAAAGATGAAGGTACGCCGTCTGCGCTGGACGCAGCCATAGTCTGCGGCATTGATCACACGCCATTCGATTCCATAGCCTTCTTCCTGCAAGCACTTCAGGATGATGCCAAAATCACGGCCCCGCTGGGATGCGGGAGATTTCAGCAGGCGGTCCACATTCTCCAGCAGAACGTAGTTGGGATGGTTCTTTTGGATAATCTGATAGATGGACCACCAGAGGACGCCCTTTTTGCCCTCGATGCCCTTAGCACCGGTGCTGGCAACAGAGTAGTCCTGACAGGGAAAGCCACCCACCAGAAGGTCGTGCGGCGGCACTTGGTCTATCACGGTGGCGATATCTGCATTTACACAGTGGGAATCCTCGCCAAAATTTTTGTCGTAGCACTTATAAGCCCATTGACCAGCTTGGCCGGGTTCCCATTGGTTTGCCCAAATCGTCTTAAATCTTTCGGAACAACGCTCTAATCCAACGCGGAAACCGCCGACGCCGGCAAATAGCTCCACAACACGAATATCGCTATTTGCTGACACTTTCATAACACCCCATTCTGTGATATACTTAAATCTAAGTATACACTTTTTTGAGAAAAAGATCAACCACTTTTTGTGATTTTGACCGTTTTCTCACCATTATTATAGCAAAAACCTACCGAGGGATCAACCCCTAAAATTGGAGGGTAAATCATGGAGCAGCGGAAGTACAAAACGAAGGCAGAAGTTCTCGCTCGTGGGCAGGAAGCAGTCGGTAAAACGCTGGGCGAGATTGACAAGACTGGGCGCATCGCAACAGGCAAGGGTGCCATCGGTACCGTTGTGGAGGAAAGCTGGTTTGGATATAAGCCCAACAGCAACCCGGCTCCCGATTTTGAGGAAGCGGGCGTTGAATTGAAGGTGACGCCCTATCGGCAGACCCCTCGTGGCATTCAGGCCAAGGAGCGGTTGGTCTGCGATATGCTGAACTATGATGAGGAATACTACAAGACCTTCGAGACCAGTGCATTCTGGGTGAAGTGTGCTTGTATGCTGCTAATGTCCTATGAGCACCGGGATGGAGTGCCCAAGGTCGACTTTACGATCGACAAGGCAGTGCTGTTCCAGTTCCCGGACGAAGATCTGGAGGTCATCCGCAATGACTGGAAGATCCTGATGGACAAGATCAAGGCAGGACAGGCACACCTGATCAGTGAGGGTGATACCATGTATCTGGCAGCGTGTCCGAAAGGCCGCAACTCGCAGGATACCCGGTCGCAGCCATTCAGCCCTATCCCGGCCATGAAGCGGGCGTATTCGCTGAAGTCCAGCTACATGACGCAGATCCTACGGCGGTACATCTTCGGGGACGAACCCTGCGAGAAGATCATCAAAGACCCGGCAGCATTAAGAACGACCAGCTTCGAGGACTGGTTCAGCGCAAAAGTCCGGCCTTATGTGGGAATGAGCAGGACGGAACTTAAGGCGCGGCTAGGCGTGGAAACGAATGCCAAGAACCTCAACGAGCTTTTAGTGGCAGCGATGCTTGGCGTGAAAGGGCATCTGTCGAACACAGAGGAATTCCAAAAGGCAGGCATCCAACTCAAGACCATCGCTATTGAACCGAATGGCAGTATAAAAGAGAGTATGTCCTTCCCTGTGATGAACTTCTGTGCAATGATGAACGAAACGTGGGAAGAGTCTGCGCTCTATGACCTTCTTGCACCGACCAAATTCCTGTTCATCATCTTCCAAAAGTCGAGGGACGGCGAGTGCTACTTCCAGAGGGTGAAATTCTGGAATATCCCGGCAGAGGATCTGGAAGAGGTGCATCATGTGTGGCAGCGTACGGTCGATACCCTGCGGGAGGGTGTTCACATCTGGAAAGATGCCAGCGGGCGGAACCGCAATAACTTGCCTAAGGCATCGGAAAGCCGTGTGGCTCACGTTCGCCCCCATGGGCGGGATAGTACGGATACTGCTCCCCTGCCTACGGGTGGTTCTATGACGAAGCAGTGCTTCTGGCTGAACAATTCGTATGTAGCAAAACAAATTGGAAAGGAATAAAATATGCCGCCGATTTTAAACCAAGATATTCGAGAAAGAGTACGTACTACCATTTCTAAAAGAGCACCACAAAATACAACAAAACAGATAAAATTAGAAAATATTGAGAACTTCAATAATCTTTCAAGAGAAGGACTCGAAAACGGGAATATTGAAAGGCGAATACTATTATATGAAACGCATTCTCATGAAAAAGTATATATGCAATATCCCGGAATTGAGAGTAAAAGAAATGGGCAACGTAATTTTTTGTTAGACGCACGTCCGATTATACAAAAGTCTGACGGTGAGATTGTGCCAGATATGAATTTTGGTCGGATTTGGGATATCATCGACAGAATCGGACAAGGGCATCAAGCAAATCTCGATGTATTAGCTGTTCTTTTTTTAAGAATAGCATATATGATTGGATATCAACATAACGATACAGAATATTTGAGCGAAACCATAAATGTTATAACAGGCGAAGTAATCGAATCGAGCATGACACGCTTTTGTTGGAATTCACTTATTCTTGACCCGGATGTTGTAGAAACCCTTGGTGATAGTTTTGGATTGTTGGGAGGTGTTTCACTAGAAGGATTTTTGTATTATAATGATTTGCTTGCCCAAAATGAGGATTGCAAATATTCATATTTGAAAGGACAGCAGTGGGATTTTAAGTCCGGAAGAATCAATAATTGTCTTTCGCATTTGACGGTTATAGCGCATATGCAGGGACATATGGGAATTTCAGAACTGATCAATAAGTTTCAACACGGAGGTGTAGCACCGCTGGCTCAAAATAAATTTAATGAAGTATGCGGTGATTTGGTGATACAAGAATAATGAAACATCCGAAATCATATGACACGACCCCGGAAACATCCAAGCGGATGTCTCGTGTCCACCTGAAGCAAGGCAAGGCGGAAGTGCTTTTGGCGAAGCGTCTGTGGCATCTGGGGTTTCGGTATAGGCTAAACGATAAGCGTCTCCCCGGCTCTCCCGACATTGCCGTCCTGAGATATAATATCGCTATCTTCGTGGATGGTGAGTTTTGGCATGGACAGAACTGGGAAGAACGCAAGCCGAAGCTGAAACGTAACCGGGAGTACTGGATAGCCAAAATCGAGGAGAATATTGCGCGAGATATCCGGGATGACAAGGCTCTGCGGGCGCAGGATTGGTATGTTATCCACTTCTGGGAGAAGGAAGTGTTGAAAGATACGGATGGATGCATCAGTTCGATTCGGGAACTGGTTGAAAGCCGAAGGGAAGAATGGCTGGACTTGTGAATCAATGGTTGTTTGGCATAAAGTGACTAATTGGAAATCCTAAAAAAGTGGATTGTTCTTCAGGAGAAAGTTTTGAAAAGTGTACAGTGGCTGCAACAGGTGAATCCAATAATAAGTAAGCACCCACATATATTTGTTCATCTTCTTGAGGAGATTCGGTGAGTTGGTATAAGTCGGCTTGTTCGGAAACCGTTAATTTGCGTGACCGTTTGATAGCCTGATAATGATTGATGGTTGTGACAGAGGGCAGAGAGAAAGTGTCATTTTTTCGCACCCAGTCAGTAAGTTCTATAACTGCTGAGAGAATGTCTTCTCTCGTAGAATTGCTACAATCATATGCATGAAGCATTTCAAGAATGAGAGTGTTGAGAGACTGCGAGTATTCTTCAGAGAAAGGGATTCCCTTAAGTGTGTCGAGCATGATGTCGTAGTCAATATTATCACACCACACCATGAGGTTACGATTTAATTGGACATAATAAGAAGATGGATTTTCATTGCCGGAAGAATCCTCTGTCGTAAAAGTTATAGGAGCTTGATTGAAGTCATAAACGTCATAGAAATTATCGGTTCCCTCAATGGGAAGTGTGCATAAAAGAAGATTTAGATTGGCAACATGGCAGGGTCTAAAAATAGAGTCAGAAGGAACTAATTTGACTGATTTTTTGTCTAGAAGTGCGATTTTTAAGATGTTAAGACAATTTTGCCCGGCTTCATCGATAAGCGAGGGGTCTAAATCCTTTTTCACATGGAGAAGGTTTAGAGTGTCCTGCATACCGACCAAGAAGTCAAGTTGTTTTTGGATGGAAGAAACGTCAATGAAACCGGAACTGTTGGAAGATGCGCCACTAAAATTTAGTACGCCACCATTTATTTCGTATTGCTGAGCGTTTAGTACAGCAATAATGAATCGAGCATCTCGGATGCGTTCGGAAAGTGAACCCGACAGAGAAAAATGAAAATCAGGTTTGGCTTGAGTGCCAACTTGTAGAGCTTGATGAATATCCGCACCAAAATTTATGGTTGACAAATTTTTCGTGCGGGAAACAGTATAGTGGTCGTAGAATACTACTGACTTTACACTAATTGGGGCATTTACTGTATAGTTCACAGTCTCGACATTTTTTAGATGAGCAATGGGCAAGGTCACATCGTGTGGCTGCTTAACATAAAGATATGTTTCGTGGTCGAAAAAATAGTCGAAGGGAAATTGATAATTTCGTGATGTAGTAGAATAGCCCATAGTAAGTTCTATATTGGAAAATTGTGCAGGATCAGATGTGCACAACGACTCTAACGTAACAGGGGTGCTGTTAATGGACGCACGCTGCATATTCATATGATGCGTGAAGTTGAGGAAAACATCTGCGATGTCGTTTTTCTTTTTGGGAAATGTTTTCAGTTCAATGCTCTTATACTTATAAGGATCTCCGTCATATGCCTTTAGATGTTTCTTTAGGTCGTATGGAAGCAAGTCTGCATAATATATAGCTGACTTATCGCCAGAATCGTTGATATAAATAACAAAAAATATGGTTCCGCCTATAGCAAGATAGTTCTTCAAGTCGGCGTATTGGATAGAGTATTTAATGCTCTTTTTTTTCAAATTTGGTTTACAGTGCCCTTTGACCTGGACAGGGACTTTTAGAATTAAATCGGCCTTAGCGTGGACGTGACCAGCTTTTCGGTATACTTCAACATCGCCATCCCAAGAGGGTTCCTTATCATTGGAATTGATATGGGCGACTAAATGGTCAGTCTTGCCTAAGGCAATTTGAAGATAGCTAAGGCCAAGCATTTCAGAATTCATGTTGAACCTCCTGTGTAGCGGTTACAAAGTGAGTAAGGAATCGATGTGTCTTGATTATACACCCGAAAGCACAGAAAGATCAACTGATAATAAAAATTCTTGAGAATCAGAAAATGAATCGAAAGAAAACGCAAGATGCTTGCCCACGAGGTTTTCTGGATAGATAGACGGGCATTGTCGGTAAGATTTGCGCTGAGTCTTACACTAAAGGAGCATTTTACGCTGACATTTCAGGATTTACGCTGAAAATACGCTGACTTGGCATGGTTTACGCTGAATTTACGCTGAAAACGCTCAATCGCGCGAACAAAGCGCGAATAAATCCGGCTGACCGCGAATAAACCGCGAACAAAGATTGCACGGGCGTGCATTCTTCATGCGTGGGAAGGTGCGACGTGAAAGTTGAAACTTGTAAAAATAAACTGTAATACGATTGAATTTCGGAAAAGTGGGATCGCACGCTGGAATACACGCGTGCAATGTTGCCTGAATAAAAGTCAGCGATAAAAATGCGCGCCGCGCGATTAGCGGTTTTACCGCGCGTTTTCTGTGGCTCAATCTTCCAGCCTGCCGTGGTCACATCCCAGCGACAGGTAGTGCTCCATCTCCCCTCTCAGCACCATCTGTGCATACTCCAAGGGCTTGTTGTAGAGCAGCCAGTCTAGCTCCGCCCGCTGTGCCGATGTGTTGCCGTACTCGTCCTCCACGGCGATGCAGTCAATGGCAAGGGTGGTGCCATCCTCGAACCGGGCTTCCACCCGGTTGGTGTCCATGTTGTAGTGACAGGAAAGCAATTTTGTCATAATAGTATCCTCCAAGACTTGATTTATGGTGTGCGGTCACTCGAACCAATGCCGTCAAGTCGTTGTCGGATGAAGTGGTTTTTAGTTTGTCCGGGAGTAAGTGCACGGTTTCTGCACGGTTTTTGCACGGTTTCAAAACGTGCAAAGGGTGCAAATCGTTGCAAAATCGGACAAAGGGTGCAGAAACTCGAAGTTCAAAACCTGCGATGTATCGCAAAGAGATGACGTTAAAACGTAACTTCCAAAAATTGAGGGAATCGCCCGGCGTGCGCTACGAATCAGTAGGCCGGGGGTTCGAGTCCCTTCCATCGCACCAGAAAATGCCGTGAAATCGAAAGATTTCATGGCTTTTTTGTTTTTCTGGCAGAGTCTGCATACTTTTGCACATCTCCTGCACACTTTACAAAAAAGCCATGTTATCTTTGAAGTGACCCCCAAAAGTTAGACAAAAATAAGAATTAAGGGACCTGAACGGTCTGAATCCTGTATTGCACAGGGCTCAGGCCGTTTCGTTTTAATTTGATTCGGCGGTTGTTGTAGTAGTCGATATACAAAAACACCCCATTTCCTAAACAGTATACCATACTGTCTAACAAATGGGGTGCAGTTCAAAATGAGCAGCGGGCTTTTTGATTTATTCGTGATCGATGTTCTCTTTCGAGCGCTTATAGAAGCCAAACACAAGCAGGCCCGCGCCAGCAAACATTAGTAGGAAAACAGGCCACCATGTCTGGCCGGTCTGGATCAACTTGGGCGGTTTTGCAGAAACAGAGGGAGTCTCTTGCGTTTCTTTTATGGGAGATTCCTGTGGATCGCTTTCAGCCGAGCGTTCTTCCGTTGATTCTTCTGTTGATTCCTCCGTCGGTTCTGTTGGAGGTACGCTTGTAGTCTCCTCCGTGGAGGGTGGGTTGGGTTCATTCCCGGTGGTCCCTGGAACAATCGGCGGCGTCACGATCTCCTCTTGCGGGGGATCCACAGGCGGGATGGGGTCAATGGGCTCAATCGGTTCGGGATACAGAGGGCGTTCATACGTATTGGTAATGATGAAACCACCCGCATCGCTGCGCTCAATCAAGGTCTCATAACCGGGCACAGCGTCTTCTGTTACGGAGTAGGTGCCTTCGGGCAGGTCTTCAAAAATATACGTCCAGCCCATATCTGCAGTCAGGTCTGCTTCTTTGACCTTTGCATCGCCGTTCCACAGAGAAATATGGATGCTTGCAGGGCGTTCCCACTTGTAATCGTTGACCCATTTCTTTTCCACCGGGACAGAGATCGTTACAGCGGGCACATCTGGCGTAGGTGTGGTCAAATAGGTATTGGTAATGATGAAGTTTCCGTCTGCATCCTGATAGTAGGTCGCTTTATATCCTTCTAGCGGCTGCTCGGTCACCGTGTAGTGATCCGGCGAAAGCGGAAGATCGGTGAAGGTATACTGCCATCCATTTTCGCCGGTCAGCTCTGCTGTGCTTACAATATCCCCGGTGTCGCGTTCCTTCAGATGAATCGTCACGCTGGAAGGCTGGGTGTCCTCATAGCCCGGATTATCCCAGGCTTTTTTTACCGAGATCGAATAGGACAGGGAGGTCGCTTCGCCGATGACCACGCCGCCGTTGGCACCAATACCGCCACCACCGTGCGAAGCCTGATTGCCTGTAATGATAAGCGATCCCGTTGCAGGAATCGACACACCGTCCGAAACAACGGATTTCAACGCCAATCCCTTTTTCTCATTCTGTACCCCTGTCACACGCTTGGCGTACTCAACCGTATTGTATCGGGTTCCCTGCCCGGATGTACCGCGATTTCCAGGGGGAGCGTACAGGAAGCCGTCGCTGAACCACTGGATCACTTTGCCATTGGGAAAATAATCCGGCAGGGTAACACCGCCGTTTCCGCCTGCGCCTGTCGCAACCTCTGGCGAAGCGAAGTCGTCGCCTGCCGATGCTGCCGTATTCCCATAGATCACGGCACCATCCTGCATATACAGCTTCGCATCACCTGTGGGGCAGAACCACAGACCGCCGCCTTGGTCCGCAGTATTCCCCGTGATCAGAGCATTCTGAATGTGCAGGGTCGTATAGATATCGGTATTGCCCTCACTGTAGACGCCGCCGCCATCGTAGGCGGAGTTGTTCTCGATTCGTCCTCCCAACAAAGAGACATAATTCGAGCAGGAGTAAATGCCGCCGCCGGAACAACGATACCCCGATGCTGTATTGTTCGAGATGGTACCGCCGTTCATCGTAAAGGCGGTGCCATGTTCTTCCGTTGGCAATTCATCCATAACTGCCACACCGCCACCGGCTCCGTCGTGGGCACAGTTGCCGGTAATGGTGCCATCGTTCAAAACAAACTCTGCGGAGTACTTTACAAAAACAGCACCCGTAGGTGTGGAGTTCGGCGTATACGAGCGGCTTTCATTGTTGCTTAGGGATCCGCCATTCATCGTAAAACGGGCTTTTGCGGCATTGCTGGAAGCCGTAAGGTAAACAGCTGTTCCACATTGGCCGCTGTTGTTGCAGATGGAGCCTCCGTTCATGGTAAACGTGCTTGCACCCAGCAGCAGTACTGCGGGGGAGGAGGAATCGCTGGAAGAGGTATTCGCGATGTTGGCCTGAATGGTGCCCCCATTCATGGTAAACGATGCGCCTTCTGTGACTCGGATCGAGGCGCTGAGTGCACCGCGGATCTTATGGTTCTGGATGGTGCCGTTCTCCAAAATGAGTTCTGCACTTGAGCCGTTGTCCTCAATAACGCCCACGTCGTTCCCTTCCAGAGTGGACTTTTCGATTACAACATTGCCATCTATCGTCGTTTTGCCATGATTAACAAGAATGCTGCCGGTATTGTTCCAGCCGCCCAATGTCAGCGCGCCGGTCAGCGAAAGCTCACCGCCTGGTTCCACCACAAACAGATTCGTAAGATCCTTGTCCTTATTGCCAAAAATGTTGCAGTTCGTATTTGCAGTGATTTCGACCCGCTGCCCTGCGGCTATCCTAACGGGTTCATCCAAACGAATGTCTTTTTCAATGGTGACTGGCGTTCCATTTGCCTGATCGACCGCCTGCTGTAAGCTCAAGGCACCTTCTGCATTGGAGACTTTGTCGTCAGTAGCCTCCAGAGACGGGATGGTATATGTGACGGTAACTCCATCGATTTTCGGGATGGTCACATCCTCCCAACGATTGTTTACCGTGATCGTTTTTAGATTTGTACAACCAGCGAAAGCATTCGCAGGGATATCCTTGAGCCCTGAGCCGATCTGAATGGCATTGACCTCTTCACATCCACTGAATGCACTCGCACCCAGTTGAGTCAGGCTATCCGGTAGTGCAACGGTGCCGCTCAAAGAGGCCTTATAGAACGTGTAAGTTCCGATGGAATTCAGCGTCTCCGGCAGCGAGATGGTTGAGATATCCGCCCAGATAAACGCCCAATCCCCGATCGATCTCAGCGTGGGGCAGGTAATGACCGAGGTGATATTAGGATCATAGCAGAATGCATGTCCCGGGATTACCTCCAGCTTGCTCAGGTCGATCTCCCCGGACAACGCATCACACCCTTGGAAAGCGGCATATCCCATGGTGGTAACGCTGTGAAGATCAACCGTCTCCAATGCCGAGCAGCCGTAAAATGCACGGTCTCCAATGGACGTGACCTGACTTAGATCCGGGATCTCCGTCAAGGCTGTATCGGCGGTTTCCTGATCGTTCCAGTCTGTAACGCTTCCAAAGGCGCCGTTGCCAATGGCTGTAATGGTCCCCTTGGCCGTCACACGCTCCAAAGCGGAGCAGCCTGCAAACATACTGCTGGGGATCGTTGTAATGGAGGCCGGAAGCTCGATCGATTCCAGAGAAGTACACTCGCTGAAGGTGGAACCCTCTGTGATCGCAATGCCTTCCGGGAGCGTGATATCCGTCAGCGCCGATGCGCCGGAAAACGTGCCCGTCCCTGAGAGTTTTTGCAGGCTGCTGGGCAGATGGATGGTTGTCAAGCTCTTGCAGCCGGATACGACCGATCCCGAAGCAATCTCATCCACGCCTTCATCGAAGGTCAGAGTCTTCAATTGCTTCATGTTTTGCAGAGTCGCATTGAAAACTTTGACACTGCCCGGAATGGTGATCTCTGTTACATTTTTGAAGCCGGATAATGAGCCCCCAATGTCGGTCAGGGTATCCGGTAGCACCAGCGCAGTATAGTTGTTATTGTCCGAAGTTACACCGCTCCAATAGGATAAGTGCAGTTCGGTGACCGTATAGGGGGTCGGCTCCGGCACGCCGTCATCGTCTGTGTAATAGATCGTACTTGGAAGGATACACTCGGCTCCGCCGGAGGAGGTGATCAGCTTCCAGATTTTTGCCGTGTGGTCCGTGTAGAGGTCCACCATGTACTCTGTACCAGACGACACATCGGTGTATGCGTAGTCTTCGTGCGCCATGGTTTTTCCGGCAGCCAGCAGCGCAATGTCGTCATCCATTTCTTCTTCTGACGCATCATCGTCATAATAAGAGAACGGATCTTCGGAAGCGATGGCTGCCTCCAATTCGCTGTCGATCTTCGGCGTTTCCTCCCACGAGTCCGGCACATCCTCCTCGGTTTCTGCATCGGAGGGGCCTGCTTCCCCCGGGTTCGTGCCTGACTTTGTTTCTTCGTCCGGGTATTCCCGATCGTTCCGATCTTCGGCAGAATCCGTGTTTTGCACTTCGTCCTCCGGCTCTGTCTCCTCGATTGAATCGGCCGCCCTATCAATCTCGGTGTCGCTCGAATCGTTGGCATCTTCTTCTGCGATGACTTCCGCTGCGGTGTCGTCTACTTCTTCGTCCAAGTCAAAGAAGATGATGTCGTCAAAAAGCTGTTCCGAGGAAGAGTAGCCGGAAGAGTAACTGTCGTCTGTGTAGTCGGCAATGTCCTCCCGGTCTTCGACGAAGTCGTCGTTTGTTGCTGCCATTGCAGGGAAAGCTCCCATCGAAATGCTCAGTGCGATACTCGTTGCGAGCAAGCCTGCGAGCAACCGTTTTTTCATTGCGGTATTCCTCTCTTTTGCGTTATCATTGTGTTCGTGTGCAGCAAACCGTATGCCACAAGAAGGAGTATACCACCTCAAAAAAATCGTGCAACATGCCTATATGCAATATTTTTTCATATATAACATATCATCGATTGAAATTAAAAAAAAAAAAAAAATAGCCAACAAACGTCTATTTCGCAAAACAGACTTTCGTTGCAAAACTAGGGCGATGAAACGGTAAAAGCAGCATAAAGAGAAACGGCAAAGCAGATAAGAACCGCTTGGTTGCTTTGAAAAAGGCAACAATCAATCTTCCAGCCTGCTGTGGTCACAGCCGAGGCAGAGATAGCGCTCCATCTCCCCTCTCAGCACCATCTGTGCGTACTCCAAGGGCTTATTATACAGCAGCCAGTCCAGCTCTGCCCGCTGTGCCG
>OGNV01001410.1_pt1 | contig 15232 bp, 28 predicted proteins | sample 1573561 | NCBI WGS metagenome assembly OGNV01 (sample SAMEA2581892, study PRJEB24529) | metagenome | biome: Human gut stool | place: China | collected 2011
TTGTCTAAAGGTATGACTGCATATTATGAAATCGTTGGTTTCTTACCTAATGGTGGCTATATCCAAAAGAATTATGACTATGGCTGTATGCCTCCTAAAGAAGGGGAACAGTATACTCACGAAAAGCACTTTAAAGTGCGAATATATCGTGTAACATTAACTAATGTTGACGGTGTAGTTCACGAATTTAGTGCTAGGGAAGTTCAACAATGGTGCGCTAAGGTAGGTCTTATCCCAGTAGAAGAGTGGTATTATGGTACTGCCAATAGCTTATATCCAGAACTTAACGAAGCTGAGCACTGGAACGAAAATTTCATGGAGAAATTAGCTAACGACGCTAGATTCTATATGGAGCGAACTTCGCCATCTTGCGATAACAAAGTACCTCATGAGGGAATAGTTATTAAGATTGAGAATATGAAATCTGAGGCATTTAAGCTTAAATGTTTTAAATTCCTAGATAAGGAAGGAAAGGAACTTGACAAAGGTGAAACTAATATTGAAGACGAAGCATGATAATAAGTTATAATGTAGAGGTAGTTAAGAACTACGATGTGAATATCCCTAAGTTAATCGACCAAGTGGTGAAAACACTTAAGGAAGATGAAGAGGGAGAAGTTGAAGGCTGGATGATACTTAATGAAGCGGGAGATAACATAGATTATCATCTGCGGAACTTAGGCTTTCCTGACTCTGATTGTCTAACTGACTATGTCATTGATGATATTTTAGACGAAATGGAGAAAGAGCTAGTAAAACAAGGATATGAATGTTAAAGAGTACTTAACTAGTAAAAAGTATGGCAGTTTGCGTTACAAGCTGTCGTACTTTTTTCATAGTAAAATTCCTTTCCTTTCTCCTGGCTGGAACGAGTATCGTAATCCATGGTATCACTGGTGGAAAGCCAGAAAATACTTTAAACGCCCCAAGACCCACTTTCTATTTAGAAAGAACTTTTGGACATTTGGACTTCCCATAAGAAGAGACTACTATAGTCCGGTGATAGATATAGGATTTCATGCATTAGGATGGAAGGATAAATGGGACAGTCCCAGACACGAATGGGACCCGATGATTTGTATAACATTTTTCAGAACTTGGCATTTATTATGGATATTTAACTGGGCTACTAAACATAAAAAGGATAGTATTACTGGCAGCATGGCTACTTGGGAAGCTATTCTAGACTATACTAGATATGATAAATCTCTAAGCTATGTAGTAGACAATCATATATGGTCGTATGACCGTGATGGTGAAAAGGTTTATATTAGTATAGTACCTAATATGACTAGGGAAGGACTAAATAAATATTCTGATGAATCCAAACATACTGAGAAAGATACAGAGATTGGAGGCTGGTGAATCGTTTATAACAAGCGAGCCGGGAAATTCAATGCTCCCTCTGTATAAGAGCAATGAAAAGCATCTTGTCACTCCTATAAGGTGGCAAGAATGTAATGTTGGAGATGTAGTATTTTGTAAAGTTAGAGGCGCTTGCGTTACTCATAAAGTATACGCGATAGACTCAAACAAAGGATGCCTTATTGGAAATAACAAAGGGCATATGAATGGATGGACTAAAAATGTTTACGGATTAGCTCATAAGATATGAAAATATGTGCAATAAGTGATTTACATGGATTTCTAATTGATTATATAGAGCCATGTGAACTTGTTTTAATATGTGGAGATATTGTTCCTCTTTATATGCAGAGAAACAAGCCACAGTGTGAGAAGTGGTTGAAGACTGTATTTGCAGATTGGATTAAATCATTGCCGTGTAAGAAGGTAGTATTTACAGCTGGAAACCATGATTTTGTTTTTGAAAATAGGGATTTTCTTTGGAATAACTCTGTGATTAAATTTCCTACAGAAGGAAAAGCTGAATTTCTTGATAATTCTCATCTAGACTATCTAAGTGATGAAGGAAAGGTATATAGAATTTATGGAACTCCGGCCTGCCATGAATTTGGTAATTGGGCTTTCATGTATTCTGATGAGAAACTGGAAGAAATCTATTCACATATCCCAGGAAATTGCGATATATTGATTAGTCATGATGCTCCCGCATTAAATGATTGTGGTATGATTCCGCCTGGTAGGTGGAGTTCTACTCCCATAAATGCAGGAAATGAGGTCTTGGCTAAGGCTATTATAGATAAGAAACCGAAGTATGCTTTTTGTGGACATATCCACGAAGGAAATCATTGGCTACTAGATGCAGGCGAGACAAAGACCGCCAATGTATCTATTCTCGATGACTCTTACGATATTAATTATGAACCTTTATATTTGGATATTTAATACTATTCTGGTCTATATATTTGGAGGATTAGTATTGTCATTAGTAATAGTTGGAATTTATGAGATAATACAGGAAGAAAAGGACTTCCTTGAAACCTACGGGTCTAGATTCATTTGTAAATATTAAAAATTAATCAAATGGAACAAGCTGTATTTCAAAGAATGTTGGGAGAATTTAACGAAGTTAATGAACGTGCTGTTAAGCTCAGAGATTTTATCCTAGGGGATAAGTTCAAGGAGGTTGACAACCTTAATAAAGACTTACTAGTCGCCCAACTAAAAGCAATGGAAGCATATATATCAGTACTATCTATTCGTATTGGTCTTAATGCTCCTAAAGATGAAATTTCAGAAGCCCAGGTTGTAAAAGAAGGTGAGTAAAAAAATCATTTTCACAGACCGTTCTGACTCACTGTTGACGAGTTATCTCAGGGATATATCTAAATATAAGATTTTAGATAGTACTGAGGTAACTCGTCTCATTTGTGAGGCTCAAAAAGGAGATGATGTTGCTAGAGAACAAGTCATAAAATCAAATCTTAGGTTTGTTGTGACTATCGCCAAGCAATTTCAGAATAGAGGTATTCCTTTAATGGATTTAATCTCTAGTGGAAATGAAGGATTAATGAAAGCTATTGATAAGTTTGACCCAGAAAGAGGAGTGACATTCTTGTCATATGCTGTATGGTGGATTAGACAAAGTATCTATAATTCTATATATTGGCAAGCACGAGAAATTCGTCTTCCAATGTCTCAGCAATTATTGGTAATAAGTATACTCGATGCAACTAATAAATTCTTGCAATCGCATGATAGAAATCCAAGTTCCGAAGAAATATCAGAAATGACTGATATTCCTAGGGAGCAAATTGACTATCTAGCACAGTTTTCTAATAAGTTAGTTTCTGTGGACGATTTCATAGGAGGAGATGAAGAAAACAGTCAAGTCTGTGATATTATTCCAGATGGTGAAGACCCCCTTGATGAACAAGTAAATAAAAGCTATGTAACTAAAGAGCTAGAGAATCTACTTTCTAAATTAACAATTAGAGAGCACGATTTAATCTGTATGTTATTTGGTATAGGAATGGCTCCTGTCAATCCTAAAATTATAGCTGATATGTACGGTGTTGGAGGAGAAAGAATAAGACAGATGAAAGAGGGAGCTTTAGCTAAATTAAGACGTAGATTTTCTAATCAACTTAAAAATTTAATGTAATGAAATTCGGAGAAATATTGTCTAAGTTACAAGAGGGAAAAGTAGTAAGAAGGAAAGTATTTCAGAGCAATCTGGTAATATTTATGCAGATACCTGCAATGATTTCTGGAGATGGAATACCTGCTATGCGTTCTATCCCTGATGATATGAAAGCTCTTATGTGTAGTTACGGTGTAGGTATTACATACCATGACCAGTTTATCATGTATGACTTTTCTGATAGGACTTGTACTTACTATCCTTTTGATGGTGAAGATATAAACGCAGATGATTGGGAAGTAGTTGATCCTTTAACTTATGACCCATATGACGACTTTAGATAATTATCCAATGGGTGCAGCTAATGACCCTAGAGCACCTTACAATGAACCACTACCTACTAAGGTTAAGGTAGAAGTAGGAGTTGAATTAGGGTTATTTGTAGATGTAGAAGTAATAGATGAAGATGATATTAAAGGTGCAGTTGAAGAAGCTATTTATAATAGGTTCAAATCCAAAGATGTTGAAATAAATAACATCGAAATCTATCAACATGATTTATTTAGTAAGTCGGAATAAAACTTTATTTGGGTCTACAAAATACAAAGAAGTAAGTTTCGAGGAGGCAATGAAAATATTGTTGCCTCTTTCTTTAGTTCAATTTGATACTGAAACTAAGGGGTTAGATGCGCATACTAAGGAGTTACTAACTGTGCAACTAGGTTGCAAAGAAAATCAAGTTGTCTTTGACTGGACAACTATGTCAGCAGAAGAGAAAGCTGAGGTAAAGAATTATTTTGAGTCTGATAGAGTATTTCTTGGATGGAATTTAATGTTTGACTTAGGGTTTTTATATGTGCAGGATATTTGGCCAAATTATATCTGGGATGGTATGATTGCCGAGAAATTACTTTGGTTAGGCTATCCAGCTAATATAAGAGAAATGAGTTTGAAAGCAGCTGCATGGAATTATCTAAACTATGACTTAGATAAATCTGTTCGAGGCAAGATTATAAATGATGGTCTTACTGAAGATGTAGTAGTCTATGCTGCAGGAGACGTAATGTGGCTAGAAGACATTAAAGAAAAACAAGAAATAGAGCTTGCTAAGCAAGAATTAAATCTTGCTATGAAACTTGAGTGTGAGTTTATCAAGAGTCTTGCTTATTTCAAGCATTGCGGCGTTCATTTAGATGTCGTAAAATGGAGAAATAAGATGGCTAAAGACCTTGTTAAACTGAAGGATGCTGAGCAAGAACTAAACGATTGGGTAGTTCAATGGGATTCTGAAAAGAGACATGAGCATGACGGATGGGATATTAAATATCCAGAATTGGAATTTTATAACCTTATGGAAATAGAGGATGAAGTAGCTAGACTACTAAAAGAGAAATATGTCCGATGCCCTCAAGAAGACCTTGAAACACCAGACGGAAAGGTTAAAGCTTATAGAAAAAGAGTAATAAGTCAATTTACTAAGGTAGATAATCAAGGTGATTTATTTAATGGCTTTGATACCAAGCCTAAGTGTACAATTAACTGGAGTAGCTCTCAACAAGTTATTAAATTATTTGAATTACTAGGAATTAAAGTCAAGACATTTGATAAGCAGACTAAGAAGGAAAAGAAATCTGTTGAAGCTAAGCTTCTAGCTCCACAGGCTAAAGATTTCCCGATTATTCCTATCTATCTAAAATATCAGGAAGCTGCAAAAGTGGTTTCTACTTATGGGGAGAACTGGTTGAAGGCAATTAACCCTAAGACTGGAAGAATCCATGTAGATTTTCACTCACTAGGAGCTGATACAGCTAGAGTAAGTTCTGGAGGAGGAGTATATAAACTTAATCTACAGAATTTACCTCATGACAAGGAAACTAGAGCATGTTTTACTGCAGAGAAAGGTAATAAGTGGATTTCTGCGGATTATCAGTCTCAAGAAAGTAGAATCATTGCTTCTGTATCTAAGGACGAGGCTATGATTGAACTATTTGAACATGGCTGTGGGGATGTTCATAGTCTAGTAGCTAAAATGTCTTATCCGAATATTATCCCTAGAGACTGCCCTATAGAGGATATAGCTAAATTATATCATGCCCAAAGACAGGATGCTAAAGGTATTGAATTTGCCATCAATTATGGAGGCGATGCAAATACTATAGCTAATAACAAGGGGCTACCGTTGTCAGAAGCTCAAGAAATCTATGATAACTTTATGAAGGGTTTCCCTGGAGTAAAACAGTATCAAGATTATTGTAGAATGGCGGTAATGAGGGATGGTTATATTCTGTTAAATCCCATAACTAAGCATAGAGCACATATATATGATATTGATGACCTCTGGCGGATTTCTAAGAAGTTCAATGACCCAGAGTTCTGGAATTATTACAGAGAAATGAAGAGAGATTCTCCTGGCTGTGATACCGTCCAAGACGTTAAGAGATATTTTCAGAGAAAAGCAGCATCTGAAAAGCAGTCTATCAATTATCGTATTCAGAACAGGGGAGCAATGTGTTTTAAACTTTCCTCTATTAAACTATTTAATTGGATTAAGGAGCATAAGCTTCTTAACATTGTTAAGATGTGTGTTCCAGTCCATGACGAGTTTAATCTAGAATGCCCAGAATCTATTGCCGATGAAGTATCTAAGGTATTAGTTAAGTGTATGATAGATGGAGGGAAACCATTCTGTCCTAATGTATTTTTAGGTGCAGATGTTACTGTATCAGATCATTGGATTCATTAACGAATAAGGGGCTATAGTAGTGATGCCAAACCTGAGCCCCCTTGGCCTACTAACAGTGCCTACAGTCCAAGGCGTAATGCTGAGAGCGCAGTTAGGGCATCATTTTTAATTAAATATAGTAGTGTATGAAAAAATTATTTGGTTTATTGTTAATAGCAATTATTGCTTTAAGTTCTTGTGCAGACAGCAAGACTTTTGAGAGAGCTGATGGAACTAAGTTTGTAGCTGAACCTTACGGTTGGGCAAACTATCAAACTAAGAAAATCGAGGGAGTAACCTATGAAGCGTGTATTGGTAACATTGTTTGGGATGTTATTGCTGTAGAAACTATAGTCATTCCAATATGGCTAACTGGGTGGGAATTATATGAGCCAGTATCTTTTGTTGAACCAAATGTCAAGTAATTATGAATGTAGAGTTTACAACAACAGAATTAATTACAGATGAAGAGATTCTAAGTGCGTTTGGAGAAACCCTTCACTACGATGAAGGGAAGTTTAAGGTAGATTCTTTTATTGATTGTCTGGAGAACAGAGCGGACTTAACAGGTCTTTGTATTACTGAGAAATCTAAGAAAGAATTGTTACAACACCTTAAAGAATTAGTAATTAAATTAGTAAGTGAATTATGAGTAGTTACTTGACTATATATGGTATTCCTAAGAATGAGGGTAAACCTATAGACATTGTTAGCTTCAGTCGGTCCCACTGTATGTATAGTGCAATTTGCGACGAAGTTAATGTGGCATGGGCTGGAGAAAGTGAGGTGTATACCAACTTGAATACTTCAGACTTAGATGGAGTTATTCATAGTATTGAAGAGGATATAAAATCTTCTACTGAGAGATTAACTCTATATGAAAAATATGCTGCCAATAATCCAGATTATATTGAGGAGATTATACTCTTAAAGGAGTATCTAGAGGAGCTTACTACTAGTAAAAATTATTGTGAGTTTCTACGGTATATCATATCGTGGACATCTTTAGGCTTTTCTGACTTCAGTCAAATTTGTTGTAACGTAGGTTAACATGAAATTTAAATTAGAATTTACATTTGATATCTCCGATAGCTCGTTATTGATAGACGCTAACGATGGTAGATCTGAAGAATATACTAGTTTAGAAGATGTACCAGAAGATACTCTAATGGACGTAGTATATAATTATCTAGATGGAGTTATAGAAGGTATAACTTACGATCAAATAACTGTTAAGAAATTATGAAAAGGTTTTTAATTCATGTTTCTACACATTGGTGTGGGGAAGAGGATACATTTAGAGCAGTTGCTGAATCTGAGTCGGACTTGTGGGATTTAGCGGAGCAATTAGCTTATGACAACTTCTATTCTTATGGTCATGACCAGGACATAGCTGAGGAAGAAGGCTATGACCCAGATGAAATGGAAGATTCAGACTGGGATAAGTTGTGGGAGACGGTAGATGAATCTCAGTACTATAGTTTCACTATTGAAGAGTTCGAAGGTGACGACGAAGAGTGGGAAGAGTGGGAAGAGTATGGAGGAGAAATCTATGGAAAAGACAACTAGAAAGTTGAATGATTTATTATCGCAATTTCTATCACTCAGAAATGAAGTTTCCGAAATTGCAGATAAAACTGCTGATGCTGTATTTGATTCTGTTGAGTCTGGAGACATAACTAAAGAGGAAGCGCTGACCATACTGACAGATAATAAGCTATTACCTGTAGCAAATTGGATATGTCTTCCAGATTTTATGGATGACTACGATTATTTTAGTAGATATTCAACTATCTATTATATGGACTACATGTATCCACATAATTTTGGGAATCATGAATATGCTAGTTGGTCTGAAATGTCTTACGAAGAAGGCATTAATGAATTATATGACTTCGTTGAAGGGAATAGAGTAATTGGTTGTATATATGATTGGTGATTTTAAATTTTATGAAGTAGGCGGTAAGATTAGAGATGAACTCTTAGGTCTTACTAACAAAGACGTTGATTATGTTGCTGTACCTACCGAAGCTGTGTACAGTAAAATTCATCCATGTGAAGCTCAACTTAGTCCAGCTAGGTTAATGTTTAAAGCATTAAAGAGCTACTTAGAAGAGCAGAAGTTTGAAATCTTCTTAGTAACTCCAGAATGTTATACCATACGTGCTAAGTTCCCAGAAGGGTATAAGTATCAAGGGGTAGCTGATTTTGTAATGGCTCGTAAGGAGGTGGGGTACATTCCAGGTACTAGAACTCCAATAGTTGAGCCAGGAAATCTCTATGATGATTTATTACGTAGGGATTTTACTGTTAATGCTTTAGCTAAAGACCCTGATACTGGAGAAATTATTGATTATTTTGGAGGTCTTAAAGATATTAAGGAGAAACTTCTTAGGACTCCATTACCTCCTATTATAACCTTTGATGATGACCCTTTAAGGATTCTCAGAGGCATAAGATTCTCTATTACCAAGAGACTACGGGTATCTGAAGATATGTGGCAGGCTATGAAGGCTTATGACTATTTAGACAAAATGCCAGTAGTATCTGAGGAGAGAATAAGGGAAGAACTGACAAAGTGCTTTAGGTGTAACTCATCTTTAACTCTAGGGTGGTTATCTGAACTCACTGATTTAAGAGATTACATTTTTAAGAACACTAATTTATGGCTTAAGCCAACTAGTGAAAAATAAATGTACAATATTATAACAGAACGTAATCTAAGAGAGGCTTTAGAATCAATTCCAGCACAATATACTGGAGATATGGAAAAGATAAAGCAGATTAGATATAGTACAGGTAGAGGAGTATATCTGTAAGATGTTGGCCGAGAGGAAAGAAAGTGTGGAAGAGGCAGTTAAATTGTATCACGATATAATGAAAGTAATTGTTAATGGTTGATTCAGAAAATTTATGTAGAAGAGCTATGGAAATCTATGGGTTTCCTGCTCAAGCCGCTATGGTAGTGGAAGAATGTAGCGAGTTAACTAATGCTATATGTAAGTTTAGAAGAGGTAGAGTTGGAGAGGATGATATTATAACTGAAATTGCTGATGTTATGATTATGTGCGAGCAGCTTTCCAATTATTTTGGAAAAGAAAAAGTTGCTCTGGAAAGAGAAAGGAAATTGACTAGACTAGAAGAACGTCTATCTAAATATGAACAAGTTTGAAAAGTATAGAAGTGTACATGAGTCTTATTGGAGAGTTCCAACAAAGTACTGTACAGAGGTTCCAAATAGTAAGGATTCTAGCTTTGTTATTATGGACTTCATGGGTAAGAACTTACTATGTGCTTGGAGAAACAACAATACTTGTAAAGTCGGAATGCCTTTTCTCTGTAGAAGAATTATAAAGAAAGGTAAATCCGGCTTTATGTATAAGAATAAGTTTTATAGTTTAGAAACTAAATACGGTTGGGTATTTTAAATATGTTATATTGATGGAAACAAGAAAAATAATTATATGTAGAGGAATACAAGGCTCTGGAAAGAGTACATGGGCTAAACAATGGTGTCACGAAGACCCAGAACATAGAGTGAGATTTAATAATGACGATATTCGTAATATGCTAGGAGATTATTGGATTCCTAGCAGAGAGAAATTAGTTAAATGTCTTTATGATAGATTCTTGCTTGATTCTATGGCCCGTAAGTATGATATTGTAATAGACAATATGAACCTAAATCCCAAGACTGTTGCCGAAATAGAATCTGAGGTTGATCTATTTAATAGAGGAGTACGAGGTGAGTATGGATGGAAGTATGAAGTAGAGTTTAAAGATTTCTGGACTCCTGTTGAAGAATGTATCCGTCGAGATGCGTCTCGACCAAATCCTATAGGAGCAAAGGTTATTAAAGACACATGGAGACGCTATAGAAACTTTATCATTCACGAGGATATTATGGCAATGAAGGCTAAGGCAAGTCAACAGAATCCTGATTTGCCAGTAGCTATTATATGTGATATGGATGCTACGTTGTGCTTAAATACTAGTGGTCGTCCCTTCTATGGAGAAGGTGCTGCCGAGGGTATGGAAAAAGATGAACCAATTAATGAAATAGTTGGCTTAGTAAGAGCTTATTGTAATTTTCATAATGCAGAGTTAATCATTCTTACTGGTAGAGAAGATACTCCGGAATCTCGCGTGGCTACTGAGAAATGGCTTGATGCGCACCTACTATGTCCAGACATGGTTCTTATGCGACCTAAAGGAGATTACTCAGCAGGACCAGACTGTAAGAAAAAGTTATACGAGAAATATGTAAAGGACAAGTATTATGTCCCTATCGTACTCGAAGATAGTACAAAATGTGTAAGAATGTGGAGAGACTTAGGCATTACTTGTTTACAACCTAATGACGGAAAGTTTTAAATGGATTTAAATAAAGCAGTAGAACATTGTTGGGACAGAAGGGATTATCCAGAGATAATCTCTGATGATGCTGGATTGGATATATCTATTCCTAGATTTATCACTAGAGGCCCATGGAAAGAACATAACCGTCCTAGAAGGATTACCTTAAATGTAACTACTTATATAGGAACTAGTTGGAATGCAGTTCATTACTATGGCAATTTAGACATAGAAGGTATAAGCTTTAGTCAGGAAGATAGTCCAAACACAATGACTATGTGTTCAGAAACCTATGATGCTGAAGAAAAGAATCCTCTAGCTGGAGGAATGTATCATATCGAACTAGTGCGGCCGGTTACTCGTGAAGAAATTGAAGAGGATAATTCACGGTGGTGTGGATATGAAATTGGTGACAATACTAATGCCTTCCATTCTCCAGAAGATGTAATAGCTCTAGCTAAGGAAGTATGCAAAGCTCGATTTAAAGGGAATTGGATACTCAAAATTGTAGACTATAGTGGAAAAGATTTAGACGAAGAAATCTTAATTGATAAGTTATGAACAGTTTTAATCTCTACGAGGATGTACTATCTCGTACATGGAATAGGTATTACTATGAAGTAGAAGCCGAAACATTAGAGGAAGCTATAGAAAAAGTAAAGGACGGAGAGGTAGATTGCTACGATAGTGAACAACTTTATGAAAGTACTGACGACTTAGCTCCAGAAGAGAACAATGGGTCTGCTACCAGAGAAATTTACCACGAAGACGAGGTTGTCTGGGACAATGCAAAACTAGTTAATAGAGGTGAAATAATCACCCAAGACCTTAGGAATATCTCAGACCAACTGTTTCACATTATGGAATCTGAACCAGAAGAGTTTAGTGCAGGCTGTATCTCGTTTGCATTGGTTAAAGAAGTGTTAGAGGAGTTAGGATGGACTGATACTAACATAGAAACTAATGGCTGGGATATAGACTATTGGGTAACTTTCATAAAGGAAGGAAAAGACTTCAAGTATATAGTTAGTGGTAGTTTATACTACGGAAACATTAATATAAGAAAGGAGAAATGAAAGACGAATTTGGAGATAGAATGAAGCTTTATTATGAAGCGCGTTCTAAGACATCACTTATGAGAAGAACTCCTGTAATCATCCGATTAGATGGAAAAGCATTTCACACATTCACAAAGGGTTTTGTTAAGCCCTTTGATGAATGTATGTCCAAAGCCATGCAGGAAACTATGAAATATCTGTGTGAAAACATTCAGGGATGTGTCTTGGGATATACACAATCTGATGAAATTACACTAGTTCTAATAGACTACCAAAAACTTACCACAGATGCTTGGTTTGATTACGAAGTACAAAAAATCTGTAGTGTAGCTGCATCTATGGCAACCTTTATCTTCAATAGACAATTCCAAGTACAAGTTAATGAACTTTCTTGGAAAGGTGAATTAGAGGACGAAAACCTGTCGAAATCCTACATACGTGCTATTAAATCAGGTGCGGTATTTGATGCAAGATGCTTTAATATCCCCAAGGAAGAGGTAACTAATTGTATATTATGGAGACAGCAAGACGCTACACGAAATAGTATTCAATCTGTTGGGCAAGCTTACTTTTCTCATAAGCAGTTAGAAGGATTAAATACTAATCAGATTCAAGAACTACTTTTCCAAGAGAAGGGAATTAATTGGAATGATTATCCTACTAAGTTTAGAAGAGGAAGCTGTTGTATCAAGAAGTATCATCAGACTATGAACCAAACTCTCAGAGGTTATTGGTATATTGACGATGAGATTCCAATCTTTACTGGAGAAGGGAGAGACTATATAGAGAAGCTTATATGAGCAGAACATTTGATGAGCATCATCCAGTAGCACATAACCCAAAAAATAGGTTTCCTTCCCCATACTTAGACAACGAAGGTAAAAAAGAAAGACGAAGAAAAAGACGTGCTTATGGCTCTCAAGGATGGAAAGGATGGGGAGGAGAAATATACTTCAAAAGATTTGGGGAAATCATGATAGATTGTGTAAATAAGAGAAAAGCTAGACAGCTTATCAAAAAACAAATAAGAGAAGAGCTTAGAAATGAATTATAGGATTAACTACAATGTAGTTTTATTTAACGAAATCCTTTACGATAAAGAAATAAAGGTTAAGAACAAAGATAATGAATTGATGGCAAAATGTTCTCTTGAGGATTATTTAAGAAGAAAACATGGAGATGCATTTAGACAACTTATTATAACTAAATGTGTACCAGAGTATTTTAATGATAGATTGTTTAACGGAATATTTGGAGGAATGTTTTAATGATAGTAGATAATTTTGAATATTTATCTAAATTGTTTGACGAATTAATAGACAAGGATGACTTCTATTTCGTACAAATAATTCAACGTAAGAAGGATGGGGTAGAACTCCCGTCATATACTTCGGGCGCTAGGACTATTAGAAGTTTCTATTTCTTTACCAAGGAAGAATTTCTAAGACAAGAACCTTACATAAAAGACCTATGTAATAGTAATAACGCTCGTGCTTATTTCTGGATAAATCCAAGAAATACTTTCGATATAGCTTGCGAATCTATTAAGCAGTTTACTGACTTAATAAAGAATAAAAATACTAGACAAGGTATTGCTGTATATGACAGAGCTACTGGTGCTAGCAGAAGTACAAACTATAAGAAATTATGGATAGTTGATATAGATTCTAAAGATGATGAGTATCAGCAGAAAATAATTTCTCTAATCAAAGAGTGTAGAGGTTCGGAAGGAGAGAGAATTAGACACATCATTCCGACTGTAAATGGATATCACCTTATTTCTAACGGGTTTGACAGGCAACAGTTTTCTCAGAAGCTAGCCTTGTATCAGCTAGACCCAATAGATATACATGACAATAATCCTACACTTTTATACTATAACCAGAAATAAATATTAAGATGAAAACCTATACATACTATATAGAATTTAAAACTAGATGCGTTGAAACGATTACAATAGAAGCTCCAAGTGAAGAAGAAGCAAGAAAATCTCTCAGAGAGACTTTTAGAAATCTGACTTTAGTAGAGCTTATTAAGGAGGATTAAATGAAGAAGTTTATATATCACATAGAACATACTAACGGTATGGACCAAAATGTCTGGACTTCTGCAGAAAATCAGTATGAAGCAGAGCAGGAAATTAGACATGATTATCATTCAATCAAAAGTTTAACTTTAATAAAGGTAGAGGATATGTATTTAGAAAATGGTGACGAAGTAATAGAAGCTGATAATGGCAAACTTATATTAGCTAATAGTGGTGCTTATTGTGATGAAGACGGAAATCCTACTGGTGGATGTATAGATGATGAAGAGTACGTCTATATAACAAAAACTGGCAGTGTTTATCATACGGATAGAGGTTGCGCATCTTTGAAAGCTCGAAATCCGAAGGTGGAAGAAATACCACTTTCTGAAGCAAGGAAGAAAGGTTACAAACCTTGTAAAAGGTGTAAACATGGATAAGTTCAAGGCTTCTATAGTTAAATATATATGTCCAATTTGTGGAGAAGTAGCAGAGGAGGGAATCATAATGAATTCCCTTCTTTCAGAGAAAGCTGCTTCTGAAGTAGAGAAATTGCATGGGAAGGCTATAGGATTTTCCGACCATGCTTGTAAAAAGTGTTCAGAGTACAAAGACACAGCGGTATTCTTTATTGGAATTAATCCAAAGAAATCTTCTGATAAAGAACCTTATAGGACTGGACAAATTGTTGGAATAAAAGATGATGCTCCCTTAGTTTTACATTGTAAGGAATATATACGTTCTTTAAAGGACGGAACCAGATTTTGCTTTATTGATGAATTGGTAGGTAAAGAAATAGGATTATGGCAGCAATGAAACTAATTAGTAAGGAGGAGCTAGCTGACTTAATACGAGATAGTATTAAACTCAGTTATCTAGAAGCTGGAGGAGTTGATAATTGGACATGGTATGATGAAGCTCTAACTGAGTATAATGAAGACGACCTAGATGATGACACATTAACTAATGAATATAAGGACGCATGAGAACAGTAGCACAGAAGGTATTTCAAGTTGCCTATCGCACAAAGAACCAAGGAGTTGAAGGCTGGATATTAGTTGAAGCCAACGACTTCATAGAAGCCCTAGACGTGTTTAAGAGTCATTTTAAAGACTATGAAGTAACCGAAATTAGAAAATTCCGAGATATTATTAAACCACTTACTAAAACTATCACAGTAGAACTATGAAATTAATTAGACCTTCATTTGAAATTTTAGAACAGAAACCAAGAGCTATTGTTATTCCTGCCGATATGGAAATAGGCCCACGTATGGTAAGAGAAGAACTTCTAAGTTCTGTGTATAGACAAATAGAAATAGCTGGAAGAACCTGTTACAAGTCTGAAGATAAAATTACAGATACGTCTGCTAAAGAGTTTGTAGAAAGAATGGTAAAATCCGGTCATGGAGCTATGCTTGAACATGGTACTGTTTACTTGTTGCTGAATATGGCTTCTAGACAACAGTATTTTAAATATTGTAGTAATCCGTACTCTGTAGCTAATAGTACTGGAGAGGCTGAAAAAGGGACTTGGTTGGGATTTGTTACCACCAATTATAGAGT
>OGNV01001419.1_pt1 | contig 15107 bp, 16 predicted proteins | sample 1573561 | NCBI WGS metagenome assembly OGNV01 (sample SAMEA2581892, study PRJEB24529) | metagenome | biome: Human gut stool | place: China | collected 2011
CCATAGCGATATGGGCAATGCCAAGAGGACCGCTGCCCTGAATAACCACGGTATCTCCAAAGTTGAAGCCTTCCAAATCAAAGCTGCTAAACTCTCGGGCCTTTTCCAGTGTGTAAGCCACGCACATGACTTCGGTAAAACAGGCCAAATCGTTGGGTAGGCCATCAGGAATTTTATACGCCCGAACACCCGGCTCCAGATAGACATACTCTGCATAGCCGCCATATAGGTGATGGCCGTCATTGCAGGAGCGCATATTGCCATAGCTGAACTGCAAATGCTCACACCATGGGTAACTGGGCATATTCTTGCAGTACCAGCATTTCCCGCATACCACATCCGGGCAGATGGTGATGCGATCCCCCACCTTTAGATAGTCGCCGTCAAAGGAAAGGTTTTGATCCGCTTCCTCATCAATGGCTACGATCTCCATAGCGATCTCATGGCCTTGAATGATTGGGAAAGGCAAATCAATCTCATTCTCTGTCCCTTTGTACTGAACCGTTTCACCTCGGTAGCTGTGCTTATCAGTCCCGCAGACGCCCACAGACAGAACGCGGCACAGAGCGGCCCCCTTCTCAGGCTGCGGAAGGTCAAATTCACGAATCTCCATCAAACCGGGCTTCACTAAAACGGCAGCTCTCGCTTTTTTACTCATAATCTATACTTCCTCCAATTGGTTGGATTTTACTCCATCCAAGGGTCGATCAGGACTTTCATGCTTTCTTTTGTCATACTAGTCTTGATTGCCTGTTCCGTCTCAGCCAGAGGATAGCGATGGCTGAAAAGGCGGTCCCAGGGGAAGGTATCCTTGTTGCGGAGCATCATCTCCATCACCGTCTTATACTTGGTGTGCGTATGGTTGTTCATGCCGATGATTCGCAGATTCCGGGAGCAGATTTCATGGACGTTGATACTAGCATCGCCGCAGTCCACAAAATTGCCGGGCTCCAGATACATACCTGCCTTCCGTAGGTACTTCAAGCCCTCCGGGAATACCTCAGGCCGCCCCACGCATTCCACAACGATTTCAGCGCCTCGCCCATTTGTTTCAGCCTTGATGCGGGCAATACGTTCTTCAGGGGTAGTCTTTTCCACATTCAACACCACATCAGCGCCAAAGGCTTTAGCAATGTCCAACTTGTAGTCAGAGATATCGGTAGCAATGATCTTGCCGGCTCCCAGCATCCGCGCCATAGCGATATGGGCAATGCCAAGAGGACCGCTGCCCTGAATAACCACGGTATCACCGAAATTGAACCCCTCCAAATCAAAACTGCTGAACTCACGAGCCTTTTCCAACGTGTAGGTAACACACATAACCTCAGTGAAACAAGCCAAATCGTTGGGTAAGCCATCAGGGATTTTATAGAGCCGCGCGCCGGGTTCGATATACATGTACTGGGAAAAACCACCGTAGAGTTTTTTGCTGAAAGTGGTAGAACGATTGTGTCCATAATGGAACTGGGCCTTTTCACACCACGGATAACTTGGCATATTTTTGCAGAACCAACATTTGCCGCATACCACATCCGGGCAAATCGTCACTCGATCGCCAACCTTTAAATAATCTCCATCGAAGGAAAGGTTCTGAGCCCCCTCCTCATCAATAGCCACAATTTCCATAGCCAATTCGTGACCCTGAATGATGGGAAAAGGAATGGAAAATTCATCTGGCGTTCCCTTATACTGAACTGTCTCGCCGCTGTAAGTGTGTTTATCCGTACCGCAAACACCGGCCATCAGGATCTTACAAATAGCTGCCCCCCTGCCCAATGTGGGCATATCAAATTCCTGGATTTCAACGTGACCGCTGCCAACTGTGACTGCTGCTTTTACTCTCTGGTTCATGTTAGTCCTCCTTTTTCACACGGCAACGGTTAGCATATTTTATACACCCCGCTGCCTAAGTCATGTTTTTCTTACGATAAGTTCCGGTTCAAACATTATCTGGTTTACCTTGCGATAGGGCTCCTCTGAAGAGATCATTTCTGCCAGCATTTTCATGCCGTGGGAACCTATCTGGTAATCGGCTTGGGCAATGGTGGTCAAAGGATAGTCCATATACTGGTCGATGGGGATATTGTCATATCCCACGATACTGACATCGTCCGGAATACGGTATCCGCTGGCACGGGCTGCACTGAGAGCGCCAATCGCCACAATATCAGATGAGCAGAACAGTCCAAAGGGCGGTCTGCATATTTTCATAATTCGTTCAAAGGCTCGGTAGCCATCTTTAAATTGCAGATTGCCATAAAGAACACGATTTTTGGGAAAGGGAATATCCTTTTCCCGATAGGCATTGCGGATGCCATGGGTCCGATTAGTGGCTACGCTGATGTTTTCCGGACCGCTGAGAAAGTAGATATTTCTTTTTCCCTGCTCCAGAAGGTACTTTGCCGCCAGGTAACCGCCCCGGATATCATTATTAATTACATAACTCACGGTATTACAGGTAACACTGCACCGTGAAAGGAACATAAACGGAATCCTGAGATTTTGATAATTGGCTTCGTTGATAGGAACCGTCAGCAAACCGGCCAAGTCCAACTGCTGAATGCGATTAAGCTGCTGAATTTCCATATCAGGGTCTTCTTGGGTGTGACAAGCCACTACGGAGTAGTTATGAGTCCTGGCAATATCCTCCACGCCCTGCCACAGTCGCGCAAAATACGGATTTGAAACATCCGGAACCAAAAAGCCAATCATCTGTTGATGACCATCACGGTAGATGTCCAACTGCTGACCGACCCGGTAATGGCTTACTCGCGCAACTTCGATAATTCGTCTGCGGGTATTTTCCGAAATTTCCGGGCTTTGATTCAAAGCCTTGGATACGGTGGAAACAGATGTCCCGGTCAAGTCCGCAATCTCTCGCAGAGTGATTTTTTTTGCCATGAGAGCCTCCTTTGTCTTTCTGTGCAAGCACAGCGTCAGCGTGTGTCTTATTCGTCATATCATTATAGTACAGACACGCATATTCAGGCAATGGTGGCAAAAAAAGCTGAGGATTGAATAGGCGGGGACTTATCAGGAGCGATAAGCCCCCGCCTTTATCATTCTCTAAGATCAAGATACTGTATGCCGCACTGCGGCATATGGAGTGCTTAGTGCCAGTTCAAATAATCCTCGGCATTCTCAGCAGTGACCATGGTGCAGGAAGTATACATATCCTTTGCAGGAGTGCCATTGACAATCAGATCAAACAGAGCCTTCACACCTTCCTCGGCCATGACACCGGGAGTCTGGGCCACAGTAGCGGTCATGCCTCCGTCCAAAATGGACTGTGCACCAGCAGGAGATCCGTCAAAGCCGATGACCTTCACATCACGGTTAGCCGCCTGCACAGCCGTGGCAGCGCCCATGGCGCCGGGGTCGCTGGTAACATAGATGCACTGGAGGTCGGGATAAGCAGTCAGCAGGTTCTCGGCGATGCTCATAGCAGTGCCCTGGTCGCCGTTGCAAGGTTGCACATCGCCTACCAGCTCAATATTGGATGCGCCTTTAAGTCCATCCAGATAACCGTTGGTACGGTCAGTGTGGCACTGGTTGCCCAGCGTGCCGGTAATCACCGCTACCTGGCCATTGACATTGGCTGCAGTCCACTCACCTGCCAGCTTGCCGCCGTCATAGTTATTAGTACCGATGAAGGCAGCCACATCGGCCCCGGCATCTGCATTGGTATCCAAGCAAATTACAGGGACATTCTTTTCGTTGGCTTTCTTGATGGTATCCACCACCTCAGCGGTACCACAGGGAACGATCAGCACACCATCCACGCCACTCTCCAGATAGGATTCAAACATCGTGATCTGCTCATTTACGCCATCCTCAGAGGGAGGTGCGGATGCCACGATTTCAATGGTATACTCGTCATTGGACAATTCTTTGGCAGCCGCCTTGGCAAAGTCCTGCATAGCAACGAAATAGGGATTCGATAAGGTTTTTGGAAGCAGTGCGATGGTCAAGGTTTTCTTACCGGTGTTGTCGGAGTCTGTACCACTGGCCTCATTGCTTTTTCCGCCACAGGCCACAAGACTTAAACACAGTACCATAGTCAGCAAGATTGAAAGTCCTCTTCTCATTTGTGTTTCCTCCTTATTTTTTATAAATGTATATCTCAAAGCGGAAATCCGCTTATGAGTGCAAAGGTATAAGGGTCAATCCACACGTTTGGCAGCCGCGGCCTTGCGCTGCACATCAACGATAACAGCTAACAGGATCACTGCGCCAGTTATCATCTGCTGGTAGTAAGTGGAGATCTCCAAAAGCACGATGGCATTGCGAATAATAGCAACCACAATCGCACCAAGAACTGTACCGATGATGCCACCCTCGCCGCCCAGTACAGATGTACCGCCCAGCACGGAAGCGGCTACAGCCTCCATCTCATAAGACTGTCCAGCATTGGCCTGCGCAGCACCCAGGCGGGCCACATAGACGATACCTGCGATCGAGACCATGATTCCGGAAATGATGTAGACTTTACACTCATTCCACCGGGTCTTGATGCCGGAGAGTCGGGCAGCTTCCCGGTTAGAACCAACCGCAAGAATGTAACGGCCGGTAGCCGTGTAGGAAAGGATAAACTGGCCTACTACGGCGGCGATGATGAAGATAATAACCGGAACAGGGATCCCTGCAACACTGCCGCTGCCGATCCATCGAAAGTTTTTGTCGGAGATGGTGATAGGACTGGCCTGAGTGATGACCAGTGTCAGTCCTCGGCAAAGATACATCGTGCTCAAGGTCATGATGAATGGCGGTATTTTCAAACAGGAGATGATCGTGCCATTGGCAAGGCCCACAAGAGCTCCCACCAAGAGGCTGGCGATGATCGCTAATATAATGGATCCCTGATGTCCTACGATATATGCAGCCACTACTCCCACTAAAGCCAGTAGAGAGCCTTGGCTCAAATCAATGCCTCCTGTCATCAGCACGAATGACATTCCTAACGCCATGATGACATATACGGCGGCTTGAACCAGAACACCGGTCAGGTTGCTGACGGTCAAAAACCGTGGGTTTGCGATGGGAAGAACAATCATCAGAACAACCAGTGGAACTGCGGCAGAAAGCCACGGGTAGTCGAAATGGAATTTGCGGCGTTCGACTGTCTGTTTATCTGCAACGGTGTTTTTCTGTTCCATCAAATTCCCCTCCTCTTAAATGGAATAACTCATAATCTTTTCCTGGGTGGCATCTGCTCGGTCAATGTTTGCAGTAATCCGTCCATCTCGCATAACGATGACCCTGTCGCAAATGCCAAGAATTTCCGGCAGCTCCGAGGAAATGACAATGACCGCTGCCCCTTGGGCTACCAAGTCGTTGATAATCTGATAAATTTCGCTCTTGGCACCCACGTCGATACCGCGGGTAGGCTCATCAAAAATGTAAATATTTGCCTCTGAGCAGAGCCATTTGGCAAAAACCACTTTCTGCTGATTGCCACCGCTGAGAAACTTAGTCATGCGGTTAATGCTGGGGGTCTTGATACGCAATTTTTCTTTATACTCCTCAGCAGAATCGCGCTCCTTACGGCTGTTAATCACTATGCCGCGGCTGAACTTTCGCCGTAGAGATGGCAGTGAAATATTTTCCTTAACCGTCTTTGTCAACAGCAATCCCTCATACTTTCGATCCTCAGGAAGGTAGCCGATACCACATGCAATGGCATCAGAGGGATTATTGATTTTTACAGGCTTACCATCAATTTTGATGATACCGTAGGTTCGAGGAATCGCACCAATGATTGCCTTAGCAGTTGAGGTGCGGCCAGAGCCTACCAAACCGGAAAAGCCAAGGACCTCACCTTTATGAACCTTAAAAGAGATGTCATAGATGGTATTAGGAATCTGGAGATCATCCACCTCCAACGCAACCTTTCCGATATGGCTCTCCCGATGTGGAAACTTCTCATCCAGTGTTCGTCCCACAATCATATTGATGACCTGATCCATGTCTGCCTTCTTGCAGTCATCAATTTCTCCGGTCAAAGCTCCATCTCGGAAAATCGTAGCCCTATCGCCAATACGTTTAATTTCCTCCATTCGGTGAGAAACATAAATAAAGGTAACTCCCTTAGCCTTCAGGGTTTCGATAATGCGGAAGAGGTTGTTGATCTCATGGTCGGACAGAGAAGATGTTGGCTCGTCCAAAATAACGATGGACGGATCTTGAGAAAAGACCTTTACGATTTCCACGATTTGTTGGTCTGCCACGGATAACCTGCGAACAGGCGTCCGCGGATCAATGTGGTCCACACCCAGTTCCTGAATCCAACGTTTGCACTCTGCATAAGTTTTTTTCCAGTCAATCGCACCGGTAGCTCCGCGGATCTCACGGGTCAAGAACACATTTTCCGCGACGTTCAAGTGAGGAATTAAACTGTTTTCCTGAAACACCGTGCCAATGCCCAACTTTCTGGATTGCAGTGTATCGTGGATCTTAACAGGCTCATCGTTCAGATAGATGGTTCCGCCTTCATCAGCTTGGTATACCCCTGTAAGAATCTTGATCAGGGTGGACTTCCCTGCTCCGTTCTCACCTAAGAGAACGTGGACATCTCCACGATGAATCTCAAAGGACATATTCTTCAAAGCCTTGACACCGGGAAATGTTTTCGAGATGTTTTCAAAGCGCAAAATATTGTCAGACACGACAAACAACGCCCTCCCTTCTCTATATATTTTGGTTAAGTTGTGTTATCAATATAGAGCATAGAATGATTGCTTTCAATATGTTGCAAGCGAAAAAAGTTTCATAATAACGAAAATATTTTCGCTGTTGGGAAAAGCAAATTACGAAATTACTCTGCAGCAACCTGAAAATGTGACCACCTAAATGAACATCGCATCCGCAGGAAACTTTCTGCCATTTTGAGCGCCACTCTCCCGAGTGGAAGAGCCCTTACTTGCGGTGGGCTTTTTCCTTTTACGCATTGCCCCGATCCTGTCAGCCGATAGCTTTCCTTTTTACTCGACATTTTCCGAAGCATCACCTATAATCTGGAGTAGAATTGTTTACTGAGGGAGGAATATTTGCCGTGAAAATGATCGACCCCACCGCCATGTCCCGGTTCACCGCTCTGCGGGAAGCTGCCGGGAAAATCGACCGTCTGGTTCCCCATGTCCGCCTCATGGAGCAGCCGCCCCACGAAAGCCGGGATACCGCCTCCGTGGCGCTGGAATTTCCCACGCCCCTTGTGGTCCTCAACTCCACCATCCGGCAGGCGCTGTCCTTCCTGTTCTCTGCCTGCGACACCGTGCAGACGGACAAGACGGAGCGCGGCATCTGCTTCACCTTCACCGTTTCCAAAATGTGGATCACGGAGGACGCGGAATGAACCGCCCCTCGGATGTCGAAAAGCTGTCCTCCGACAAGCGCCTCGCGTGGCGTGCGCTCTCCACTTTAGGTGCGCAGCTCCCTCTCATGGATGCCGCCCTTTCTGTGGAGGAGGCCTCGCCGGCAGCCGGTATGCCCACCGCCACGGTCACGGTCTCATTCCAAACGGCCACACGCTTGCCAATGGACCCACGGTTGCAATGGGGATGCTTTCTAATCATGCAGATCTCCTGCACTCCTATTGTGACGAGGAGGGCTGCATCTGCATGGAATACGTTTTAAATCTCACATGGACAGAGGGCACCCCTTCGTGAGCGCCCCGCTCCCCTCTTACCTCAATGTTGGCCTCCCTTGGCTTCATTGAACAGGGGCTGAATGTCTGCGTCCCGGCTCCCCCTGACAGCGGTAAGTCCTATCTGGGTAAAAGGAATGAGTCCTGCGTATCCAAGCGCAGGACTCATCCCTTTTTCACTCATTTTTTAAGGCTGAAGCAGTTGGCCGCAACGTAGACGCGGTGTTCCTCACGGTTAAGTTCTGTGATTATTCAGAGATGCTCTCTGTGCGTTAGGAACACCGGTTAGAGCTGTTATATCGTCTTTTTTCCATAGATACCGTTCCGGACAATACCAATATTCCTCTTTGCGTTTTTTGAAGATCCGGTACGGCGCATCCAAGGAATTATCATAGATATGGCACACATCGCAAAGCGGGACCAGTTCATGGACAAGGGCCAATGCCTTATCATAGCGGGAAATTATCTTTTCGGTTGGAACACCATGACCGCCGGCGGAAACTCGGGACGCCACACGGGCAACATTGATTTGCGGGTCGGCTGTCAGGACATAATAACAGCGAACGAAAAAGCCGGCATCTTTTGCTCGCTTGAGGAGTTTTAGGTTCCGGTCTGTGGACAAGACGGTCTCGAAGCAAAACCCCTTGTGTTTGTCCAAGTAATCTTCACGCCGCTTTTCTGCGATTTTGGCAGCCTCCATATTATCACAATCCAGGACTCGCTGAATTTCATCTGCATTGACATAAGGAAGCATCGGAGGGCGCAGCAGATCTGTTATTGTACTCTTACCGGAACCGTTTGGCCCTGCAAAGACAACAATCTCCGGCTTTTTAATCGGATTATTTTCCATATCGACCTTTTTTCATAGCCTCTCCCACAAGGGTCTTGGTGCCATCAGCGTGTTCCATATAAACCTTGCCGCTTTTCGGGTCAAATCTTGCAATGGGTTGATTCAAAAGGCGCTTTTTTTCCAGCTCGTTCTTTACAGCTAACCGCGCGTTTCGAACAACGACGCCATCATGCGGGACAGGTGCAGACATACCATATACTCCTTTCACATTCTCTCAATACAGCAACAAATCAGGTGTATTTCACACATTTTATCATTGTCAGTATATCACGAAGACACTGTGTTTACAACAGCCAAAGTGCAGCCCGGTACGGCTTGGGAGATGATAGTCCTCCTATCAAGATCAATGTAGACATTCTTTCACTCCCCCTGTCATTCTAATATCTGCTCTGATTTGTTCTTTCCGATTGGCATTCACGCAAGAATCCCATGTACGGCAAAAAGCACGGCCCGGGCTTAGCCCAGGCCGTGCTTCTATCATTACCGAATTGCGTCCTTGAATGCCTGACCCGCCTTGAATACAGGGGCCTTGGATGCGGGGATCTCCACGGTCTCCTTGGTGCGGGGGTTGCGGCCGGTGCGGGCGGCCCGCTCTTTGACCTCAAAGGAGCCGAAGCCGATCAGCTGCACCTTCTCGCCGGACTTCAAAGCAGTCTCGACCGTGGTGATGAACGCGGCCAGAGCAGCGTCGCAGTCCTTTTTGGAAAGGCCGCTGGTCTCAGCCATGGCGGCGATCAATTCAGTCTTATTCATTGTATTTTCTCCTCGTATTGTATTTTTCGCTGGTATAACGCAATTATACAGGACATACGGCAAAATAGCAATCTCCGCTTGATTTTTCAGGCCCTGCGGCACAGAAGGCTCCGCCATCCTTGTCCTTGGCACGCTTTTTTGTGCTCTGCCCTATCAAACCTCCAACAAATAGTTGCAGTTGGTACTGCTGAAGAAGTCGCGGCAACACGCAAATCTGTTTCCGTGCTATTGGCAGAACGCAACCAGATGTGTCGGCTCAATAGGTAGCTTTTGAGAGAATGATTCTCTGCCGACGCTCACCATGATCAGGAAAAATAGGGTACGGTACAACAATTTTACTGTACCATACTTTAACAAGTTAAATGGTGAAATTTACAGTGGAAATAGAGGCACCCGCAGCAATTTTACTGTACCCTATTCTGAGAAAAACTCATTCATCACAGCGTCCAGCCGCTTCTTCAGATTCTCCAGCGGTGTTCTGTGGCTGTCTTACATTTCCGATTGTTGGACGGATCCCCCGGATTTTACTTATACATTTGAACCGGCTTACTCGGCTGCGGATGTTGCAGGTGACTGCACTGGGGCCGATACCGATAGGCTTATACAGCAAGGAACAGGGGATCGGACCCTCTCCCGTACCGCCCAGCAGGAGCACATCATCTCCGGACCGAATATCGGAATGATCCGTCACGTCCACCATGAACATATCCATGCACACACGGCCGACAACAGGACAGATATGACCACGAATGGTTTCTCTCCTTGTTTTTATTCCAAGGCTTTCTTAATGAGCCATTCGTCGCAAACGGTTAACCTTTTCTGTACTTTGTTTTTCTGCCTCTTCCGTCCTGATAAATCAAGCCGTTTGTAACCATGCGTTTTAGAATACGGCTGGCCGTTGTTTGGCTGACATCCAGCAGTTGATCCACATCGTTACGCACTACATAGCCGTTTTTGGCAATCAGATCCAGAATTTTTTCTTCATTGGATTTAGGTTTTTATACAAGGGCATAATCATAAAACACAACAAAACCGAGCCAACCTACACTAAAACGTCGCTATTTCTTTGTGAAAAGCGACGTTTTTTTATGGCCCGGACTGAGAAAGGAGTGGTGACAACCATATAATCTAAAAAAGAAAGGGGGAAGTTTTTTCGTTAGCCAGGCTGAGAGGTCTGGCTTTTTTCATTTCAAAACAAGGAGGTTAGCGAATGGCAGATGACAAACTGAAAGCAGGCCCGGAGTCCCCTGGCGAGGGCTCTGTTGGGGATGCTCAAACTGTGACGAAGCCCCCTGTCCCGGAAACGGTAGAGGAGCCCGTAGCTGGCACCGGCCCGGTACACCAGCCGGAACAGTCTGTTACCCCTGGAATGGGCGGGGATGTTCCAGCCCAGCCTGCGCCGCAGGTTGAAGCTGATAAGGTGAAAAAATCCCCCGACCAGGATAAAAAAGTGGAACCGGAGGAAAAGACGGCAAAACGCCGGGGCCGTCCCCCCAAGGAGCAGGATTCTCCCCAGGGGGACAAACCGGAAAAGGGGCCGGAGCCCCGCACAGGCCGCCCGGCCAAGGCTGACAAGGCGGCCCGTGGCGAGTCCCCGTCCCCAGCTCTGGACAAAGTGTCCAGAAGTAAGGAACAAGAGCTTACCCTCGCCCAGCGTGGGGGAAAAATACGACGGGAACGCAATCAAAATGTGAAAGATTTTTTGTCGGGCAAGCGTGAAACTCCCTTTGCGGATGGTAAGCAACCGCCTAAATCCACTAAGGCCGCCCCGGTCAAGGAGGCGGAGGCACCCGCCCCGGAGATCAAGCTGCCGCCTACGCCGGAGGTGCCGCCCCGCCCGGTGGAGCAGGGAAAAATCGTCTATTTGAAGCTGTCAGAGCTTCATCCATTCCATACCTTGCGGGATCACCCCTTTAAGGTGCAGGACGATAAGGCGATGGACGATCTGGTGGGGACGATCAAGGAACACGGCATTATGACCCCCGCCACCGTCCGCCCGGAAAAAGACGGCAACGGCTATGAGATCATCGCGGGCCACCGCCGCTGTCATGGCGGTGAGCGGGCTGGCTTGGATGAGATCCCCTGTATTGTCCGTGAGATGACCGATCTTGAAGCTGTCCGTGAAATGAAGAACAGCAACAAGCAGCGGGGCGACCCTCTCCCCAGCGAATTGGCAAAGCTCCTGGATTTGGAGCTGGAAGCCATCAAACGCCAGGGGGCCCGGCCCAAAAATGACAAGGAAGCGGAGGCCCTGGGTAAGCTCTCGGTGGAGATCGTGGGCAAGGAGCATGATATGAACTATAAAAAGGTGCTCCGCTATGTTCGCCTTAACCATCTTGTCCCGGAGCTTCTGGAAAAGGTGGACGCTAAAAATATGGGATTTATGCCCGCTGTGGAACTGTCGTATATCAAGCCGGAAAACCAGCGGCTTATCGCCGTGTCCATTGATGGGGAGCAGTCCTCCCCCTCGGTCAAACAGGCAAAGCGGCTCCGGGAGCTCGACCAGGAGGGCTTGCTCAACGGCGATGTGATCGATGGTATTTTGAGCGAAGAAAAAAGGGAGGTTGACAACGTGATCATCAGTACCGACGAACTCAACAAGTATTTCGGCAAGGAGGTCACTCCTGCCAAAATGAAGGAGCAGATCATAGCCCTGCTGGACGAGTGGAAAGAGAAACAGCCGCCCGAACTGGCAAAGCCTGAGAAGAAACACGAGCTCGATAAGTGACCGGGCCCCGCCTCTGGACACTTTGTCCAGAGGTACGCGCCCTGCGCTTGGGATGGGCTCTGCGGTGATATATCCCCCGTCGCCGGGGTTTATGCTGCACAGCCGGGAGTGGGCCGTCAAGGGGCGGAACGCCCGCCGCTTGCGGCGGCCTGCCCTTTACGGCCTGCCCCGGCTGTGCTATTTCCGGCAAGCGGCGGGGGTATATCCTCCAGAGCCGCCCCCTTTCCCTGGATAGGGAAAGGGCGGGGGGATAGGGTTGACCCCCTACCTATTAAATATAAGAAAAAGAAACGGAGGTTTTGATTATGAAGCGACCCCTTGCGTATGTGACCGCCGCATGGCGCGGCGGCGAGTGCGAGGTCATGGAGCAGGCAGCTAAATACTGCCGCATTGTCTATGATGCGGGATATTCCCCCATCTGCCCTATGCTCTATCTGCCGCTGTTCCTCAATGACGCAGTGCCGGAGGAGCATAAAAGCGGTATTGATATGGGGCGCGACCTGCTCCGGCGCTCCCGCGTGCTGGTGGTATGCGGGAGCTATGTCAATGTAGCGGTGAAAAATGACATCGCTGTGGCCCAGCGGCTGGGGATCACCGCCACCACCCTGGACGGCATCCTCACCGTCAAGGGCCAGAGGCGGCGCTGATATGGCGGTCATTGAGGCGTATGTCACCAACCTGGGGAAATACAACGAGGGTGAGCTGGCAAGCGAGCCGTTGAAATTCCCCACGACTACGGAGGAAGTACAGGCGCTCCTTAAACGGATCGGCGTTGACAATATCCAGTATGAGGAGATTTTTATTGCCGACTATGACGGCGACCTGCCGGAACTCAACGCCTGCCTGGGAGAATACGAAAGCATTGACGAGCTCAACCATCTGGCCTGCCTGCTCTCCGAGCTGGATAAAAGCGATTTGGAAAAGTTTGAGGCGGCTGTTGCCAGCGGCGAGCATACCTCCGGCGTGGGCGACCTCATCAATCTGGTGGAAAATCTGGATTGCTACGATTTCTATATCGGCGTGTCTGATGATGAAACCCTGGGCCGCATTTACGCGGAGGACATGGAACTAATCAACATTCCCGAAAACCTGCGGGATTATTTCGATTATGAGGCGTATGGCCGGGATATGCGGATCAATGAGGATGGCGGGTTTGTCAAAGGCGGTTTTTTCCTCCCCAACGGCAGCCAGTTTATTGAATACTACCACGGGCTGGAGGACATTCCAGACGAGCACAAGGTTTTTGCTTATCCGCAGCTTTCCATCCGGGAGCAGATGGCTGCTTATAAAGAAGTCATTGACCGTTTTCCCCAGGCGGCGGAACGCCCCCGCCCGGAGCAAAGCCATACAGACCGATAGCGGCACTTCTGGACACATTGTCCAGAAGTGCTTTTTTCGTGTGGAAGGAGGGATAAGGGCTGATAGACGAGGACGTTTCCAGACGTACCATAGCAGTATCTATTAAGGCAAGCAAGCTCACGGCGCGGGGGCTTGCCTATGTTCTCCAGGCGGTAGGCCGGAAGATCGCCAAACATCACCGGGCCAAGCAGACGCCCCACGGCAGGCAGACGGTGGGGCAGCTCATGGGCCACGGGGCTGCCACCAACAGTATCGAGGTGGAGGCCCCGGCCCTCTTTGACCGGGTAGCCCGGAAATGGAATGTGGACTACGCCTTTTATCAAGTCGCGCCGGATAAGCACCTGCTGTTCTTCAAGGCGGGGCAGGCCGACGCGATCACAGCCTGTTTCTCCGAGTATTCCAAACGGCTGCTAAAGCGCACCAAATCCACAAAAGCCCCCATCCGGGAGCAGATCAAGGAGGCCGCCACAGAAGCGGCCCGCCAGCCCGCCCAAAAGCTGGAACGCACAAAGGAGGCGGTGCATGAGGACAGGTAGTGTCAAAAAATATGTGATACCAAACATCCCCTATTTGTTTGTGCTGTGGGCCTGCCTAAAGCTGGGGACAGCCTACCGGCTGGCCGCTGGCGCGGATTTCCCCCATAAGCTCATGGGCCTGGGGCAGACGGTGGGCCCGGCCTTTGCCAACCTTGCGCCGGGGCTTGATCCCTTTGACTGGCTTGTTGGCATTGTGGGCGCGGTGGGCTTCCGGCTGCTGATCTACTTCAAGAACAAGAACGCAAAGAAATTCCGGCGGGATGAGGAGTTCGGGAGCGCCCGATGGGGCGGGCCTAAAGATATAGCCCCTTTCGTCGATCCAGTCTTTGAAAACAATGTTATCCTCACCGGGACGGAGCTTCTTACCATGAACACCCGCCCCAAAAATCCGGCCAACGCCCGCAACCTCAACGCCTGTGTGATCGGTTCGTCCGGCTCCGGCAAAACCCGGTTCTGGCTCACCCCGCAGCTTCTCCAGGCCAGCGCGAAGAAAAAGGGCGGGTGCAGCTTTGTGGTGGTCGATCCAAAGGGCGGGGTTCTCTCCCAGGTGGGGGCTTTCCTGCAACGGAGGGGCTATCGGATCAAGGTGTTCAATTCCATTGATTTTTCCCAAAGTATGCACTATAACCCCCTGGCGTATATCCGCAACGAGGCTGATATTCTAAAGTTTGTCGATACCCTCATAGCCAACACCAAAGGCGAGGGCAAGGAGGGTGATCCATTTTGGACAAAGGCGGAAACGCTTTTGTACTGCGCCCTTATCGCCTATATCATTTTCGAGGGCCCCGCCGAGGATCGGAATATGAATACCCTGGTGGATATGATCTCCGGCATGGAGGTGAAGGAGGACAACGAAAACTTTATGAACGCGGTGGACTATATGTTCAAGGGGCTGGAAAAGCGCAAGCCGGATTGCTTTGCGGTGAAGCAGTACAAGAAATATAAGCTGGCCAGCGGCAAGACGGCCAAAAGTATTCTGATCTCCTGCGGCTCCCGGCTGGCCCCCTTTGACATCCCCCAGCTTAGGGAGATCATGAGCTATGACGAGCTGGGGCTTGACCGTATCGGAGATCGGAAAACGGCGGTGTTCTTCACCATTTCCGACACCACGCCAACCTACAACTTCCTTGTGGCTCTGGCTTTTTCGCAGATGTTCAACCTGTTGTGCGAGAGGGCCGACAATGTTCATGGGGGCCGCCTGCCCCATCATGTGCGGGTGCTGTGGGACGAGGCGGCCAA
>OGNV01001422.1_pt1 | contig 15056 bp, 8 predicted proteins | sample 1573561 | NCBI WGS metagenome assembly OGNV01 (sample SAMEA2581892, study PRJEB24529) | metagenome | biome: Human gut stool | place: China | collected 2011
GTTTCCTCACAGTGCTGCTGAACGAACCGATACGCATCGTAGAGATACTGGAAAGTGAAGGAAACCAACAGCGCGAAAACGAGAAATTCAACCGCGTGGACATCAAGGCCCGGAACAGCAAAGACGAAATCATCATCGTAGAGGTGCAGAACACCCGCGAAATCTATTATCTGGAGCGAATCCTCTTCGGAGTGGCAAAGGCCATCACAGAGCATATCGAACTGGGAGAACTCTACTCGGAGGTGAAGAAGGTGTACTCCGTCAGCATACTCTATTTCGACATCGGACGGGGAAACGACTACCTGTATCACGGGCAGAATACTTTCGTGGGGGTACATACAGGCGACTTCCTTGAAGTGACCACTAAAGAGAAGAACGCCATCATACGGAAACTGCCTGCCGAAATCTTCCCCGAATACTTCCTGATCCGGGTGAACGAATTCAATAAAGTAGCCGTCACTCCCCTCGAAGAATGGATTGAATATCTCAAAACCGGTATCATCCGCCCGGATACGAAAGCACCCGGACTGGAAGAGGCACGCCGGAAACTGATTTATTACAACATGGATAAAAAAGAACGACTGGCGTATGACGAGCATATCAATGCTGTCATGATACAAAATGACGTGCTGAGTACAGCCGCACTGGAAGGCAGACAGGAAGGCAGACAAGAAGGACTGGCGAAAGGCAGACAGGAAGGACTGGCAGAAGGCAGACAGGAAGGATTTGAGAAAGGACGGATCGAAGAGAAAAGAGAAAACGCCCGAAAGATGAAATCACTGAATCTCCCGCCCGAAACCATTCACCAAATAACGGGTCTGCCCATTGAAGAAATAGAAAAGCTATCTTAAGGATACTCACCACAGAGGACACAGAGGACACAGAGTTTTTTTAGACAAAAGAACAAAAGAGCAAATTATCCTTTATGTGTTCTTCTGTTCTTTTGTCTGAAAACTTACTACAGAGCGCAGCCAATTAATCTCTCTGTGCCCTCTGTGTCCTCTGTGGTGAAATCAAAACCATTACCCAGATTTCCGTTTCCGGCAAGTTTAGAGCAAACGCCTAAAAACAAATGGAAATCGACCATGAAATCATTTAATTTTCGTGAACTCGGCATCGAATTTGATGCCTACGGCCGCACAGCAGGCCACATCAAGACCAAATGTCCCCGATGTATCGGGCAGAGAAGCAACAAAAGTGACAAGTCCCTTTCGGTGGACCTGGACTCAGGACTCTACAAATGCCATTACTGCGGATGGAGCGGAGTGGCAGACGACGGAAGCGGAAAGCATGGCGGACGAAAGACAGGAGATCCGCTGGTGGACTTCCCCGCCGAAAGAAACCGGACAAGCCCCCGGACAACAGCCCCGGACGGCACCGCTGCCCCCCAACATCCCCAAAAACCTGCCAACGAAACCCCTCTCACTCCGGTGCAACTGAAATGGCTGGCGGACGAACGCCACATCAGTGCACACGCGGCGGAACAACTGCACATCACCTCGTCGGTGCAATACATGCCCCAAAGCGGACTTGAAGAACCCTGTCTCTGCTTCAACTATCTGGAGGAGGGACGGCTGGTAAACATCAAGTTCCGTGCCACGCTCCATAAACACTTCAAAATGCTCACCGGAGCGGAACTGATTCCCTACAACATCGACGGCATCAAAGGCACCCCGGAATGTATCATCACCGAAGGAGAGTTGGATGCAGCCGCCTTTGTCACGGCAGGGCGCACTGACGTGATATCGGTGCCCGGAGGTGCCAACCGTAACCTGAAGTGGATGGACCGCTTTGTGGACAGCCATTTCGAAGATAAGCGGGTGATCTACATAGCCGGCGATGCCGACCCGAAAGGGGAAGAACTGAAACAGGAGTTGCTCCGCCGCCTGGGACGCGAACGTTGCAGGGTGGTCAGCTACGGCGAAGGGTGCAAAGACGCCAACGAGCTCTTGGTAAAGGCAGGTCCGGAAGCATTGTCGCAGGCGCTTGCCGACGCCCCGGAGATGCCGTTGGAAGGCGTATATACAGCGGTCGATGTGGACGAAGAGATGCGCATACTTTTTGAAAACGGACTGTCACGGGGAGCGGAAACGGGACTGAAGAACCTGGACGACCTCTGCACCTTCGAGACCGGAAGGCTCTGCGTCATCACGGGACACCCGGGCGACGGAAAATCGGAGTTCACGGACGAACTGGTGCTGCGCCTCTGCCTCAACCACCAATGGCGGACAGCTTATTTCAGCCCCGAAAACCAACCCCTCCCCTATCACCTGGCCAAACTGACCGAAAAACTGACCGGACAGCGTTTCCGCAAGGGACTGATGACCGAAATGCTCTACGAGAAAGCGCAACGCTATCTGGCGGAAAACATTTCGAGCATCCTGCCCAAAGAAGATTTCACCGTAGAATCGATACTGGAACGGGCACGCCAACTGGTGAGGAGGCGGGGCATCCGCATACTGGTACTGGACCCTTTCAACCGGCTGGAACACCGCATCCCGGGCGGACAGACGGAAACGCAATATATCTCGGCATTCCTCGACCTGCTGGCAAACTTCGCTCAAAGGCACCAATGCCTCGTCATCCTCGTGGCGCATCCACGCAAGATGCAGACAGACCCGCTGACGAAACGCCTGCCCGTACCCACGCTGCAGGACATCAACGGATCGGCGGCATTCGTCAATAAATGTGACTTCGGACTGGTGATAGAGCGCGACCGGCAGGCAGGTGTGACACGGGTACACGTGAAAAAAGTGAAATTCCGCCATTTAGGGAATATCGGCGAGTGCAGCTTTGTGTTCAACCCGGTGAACGGGCGGTACTCACCCTGCGAAGAGGACGCCACGGCGGAACGCACCGGCGACCGGATACGGAACACACAGTTCGACTCCAAACACTGGTTCGGAATGGGCGGAAATGCGGAGACTGAAAAAACACTCGATTTCCTGCCGTGAAAGGCCGCCCCGCCATCGTCATCCCGGTTCGCCGATCACCTCTACGATCAGTTCCACCTGGGCGGGCGTATAGCGCTTGTCTTTAGTACGCAGCCCGGTAGCGGAAAGGGCCTCCGTCAGACCGGGAGACTTGCCGATCCATTTGCGCAATTCGCTTGCGGCACTCTTAGGACTGATTTCGGGCATATAGAGCGAGGCCAGTTCGGACTTGCCATAACTCTTTATCCGGAACTTTTTCTCTGTGGTTTCTGGTTTCTTTTCCATACTGTTTTTTTGAGTTGGGTTCACCACAGAGGACACAGAGGACACAGAGAATATTTTTCTCTTAAATATCTTAATAAACAAGAATTTAAAACTCTGTGTCCTCCGTGTACTCTGTGGTGAACCGGATTCATTTTTGCTTTGTGACACTTATTGATTCAGAGTACTAAGATACTAAAAAAGCAGTGGACGGGCAAGGCTTCTTGTCCGTTTTTATCTTCAAAAAGGCACTTACGGAACCAAAGAGCCGCCAATGCCCGCATCTTGCCCCGGACAGCCTGTGGGATAAAGCATAAGTACTACCTTTACATCGTAATCAGAAAGGCCTTGATGTATTACAGAAAGAAAACATTTTATGAATCCAAAAAACATTTTATTATGGCAGTACCTGTGATGCGCTATCAGCGCTACAAAGATCTGAGCGACAAATCGTCGCCCCAAAAGTATTATCTGAAACAAGAGCCGGGCAGCTCCAAAACAGCTACCATCGCCTCCATCGCCAAAGAGATAGAAATCACCGGAGCCCTGAGCGCGGAAGACGTGACACACGTCATGCAGGCATTCGTCCGGCAACTGAAAAAGTCGCTGGTGGAGGGAAACAAAGTGAAGGTGGACGGGCTCGGTACGTTCTACATCACGCTGACTTCCGCCGGAACAGAAACGGAAAAAGAGTGTACCGTAAAGGGTATCAGGCGTGTGCATATCCGCTTTGCCGTGGACAACAGTCTGCGACTGGCAAACGACAGCACGGCTACCACCCGCGGAGGAGAGAACAATGTGTCGTTCTACATCAAGAGTGAAACGCCCTCCGGCGACGGAGGCGACGGAGGTATTGTAGATGATCCGACGGCATAAAAATGAATATTTTTAAACACACGAAGCAATGAAAAAAACAATCTGGCACAAAGTGCTGAAAGTGGTGATAGCCGTGGCTACTGCCATACTCGGAGCATTGGGAGTCAACGCAATGAATCCTTAGACGATCGATTATCGACATGAATACCCTGCGGGACCCTGTGTCCCTCCACGGTAAAAAAAAGACTTTTGATGCACAATGATTGTGCATCAGAAGTTTTTTTTGTATCTTAGGTGCCGATCTAAAAAACACAATCCCAATGACCATGAAAAAATTCCTCAAGGTAGACGAATGGAACATCATAGAAGAAGGTTTTCACGCCGACAACCTTCGCGCTTCGGAAAGTATATTCAGCCTCGGTAACGGACGTTTCGGACAGCGGGGCAATTTTGAAGAGTCCTACAGCAGCGACTCCCTGCAGGGATCATACGTAGCAGGAATCACTTTTCTGGACCGCACCCGTGTGGGATGGTGGAAAAACGGTTACCCGCGATTCTTCTCACGCATACCGAACACTCCGGACTGGAGCGGCATCTACGTGCGCCTGATCGACGAGGAACTGGATCTGGCACACTGGGATGTGGAGAGCTATGAACGCAGGCTGGACATGAAGGCGGGAATCTCGTACCGTGACTTCAGGGTGACTTCGCCCAAAGGCAACACGCTGGAAGTGCACGTAGAGCACATCAACAGCATGGACAACCAGAACCTGTGTCTGATAAAATACAGTGTGACATCGGTGAACTATGAAGGCAAAATCTCGCTGGTACCCTATCTGAACGGCGACGTAAAGCACGAAAGCGCCAATTTCGACGAAAAGATGTGGAACATCCTGCGTGCCGAAACCACCAACGACTACGCTTACCTCTGGGCGCAAACCCGGCGGGAAGATTCACAAATCTGCTGTGCACTGACGTACCGTTTTTTCAGGAACAGCAAACAGATAAGCGTCAGCCCCATCAAGATAGAAAAAGAAAAACTGACAGGATTCAGCGCCGGAGCAGACGTGAAGCCCGGCGAGAAGGTGACTCTTATCAAGTACACCGCCATCGTGTCGTCGCTGCAATGTGACCGTCAGGAGTTGGTAGAGCGCGCTGTGAACGAAGCCAAAGCAGCCAGGGAGCAGGGATGGGAATCGCTGACGGCAGCCCATAAGGAACGGTGGGCAAAAATCTGGGAGGAGACGGACGTGGAGATCAAAGGAGACCCGGAAGCACAGCAGGGCATACGGTTCAACATCTTCCAGCTGAACCAGAGCTATCAGGGAGACGACGAGCGGCTGAACATCGGTCCGAAGGGATTCACGGGAGAAAAATACGGCGGCAACACGCAATGGAACACAGAATTGTGCTGTGTGCCCTACTTCCTGCTGTCCACCCCGAGAGAAGTGTGCCGCAAACTGTTGCTCTACCGCTATAACCAGTTGCCCAAAGCCATCGAAAACGCACGTAAACTGGGATTTACCGACGGGGCGGCACTCTATCCGATGGTGACCATCCACGGAGAAGAATGCCACAACGAGTGGGAAATCACTTTCGAAGAGATACACCGCAACAACATCATAGTATATGCCATCATGCAGTATGCCAGGGTGACAGGCAACAAAGAGTACATTGCCCGCTACGGACTGGAGGTGATGATTGCCATCTGCCGGTTCTGGAGCCAGCGGGTATCCTACTCGCAGGCACGGCAAAAATTTGTGCTGTTGGGAGTGACGGGGCCTAACGAATACGAAAACAACGTCAACAACAACTGGTACACCAACTTCTCCTGCGTGCAATGCCTGCAAAGCACCATAGACAGCATCGAGATGGTGGCCCACGAATTTCCGGAAGAGTATGCACGGGTGCGCCGTGTCACCCGCTTCAATTATGCCGAAGAGACTTCGCGCTGGCAGAAGATCATCGACGGAATGTATCTCCCCCGGGACGAACAACAGGGCATCTTCATACAGGATGACGGCTATCCGGACAAGGAGCTGACCACGGTGGACGATATCCCGGCAAACGAACGGCCGATCAACCAATGGTGGTCATGGGACCGTATCCTGCGTTCGTGCTACATCAAGCAGAGCGACGTGCTGTTAGGACTGTTCCTGTATTACGAAAACTTTGACCGTGAAACGATTCTCCGGAACTTCCGGTTCTACGAACCCCGTACCGTACACGAATCATCCCTGTCACCTTTTGTCCACGCCATTCTGGCTGCCTGGATAGGCGACACGGAAGAAGCCTACCGCCTCTTCCTGCATGCCACGCGCCTGGATCTGGACGACTATAATAATGAGGTACACCAAGGGTTGCACATCACAAGCATGGCGGGAAGTTGGCAGGTCATCGTACGCGGATTTGCGGGAATGAAAATACTGGACGGACAGCTCGACTTCAACCCCATCATCCCCCAAGCGTGGGACAGCTATACATTCAAAGTAAATTTCCGTGGATGCACCCTGCAGATGAAAGTCGAAAAACAGGCGATAAAAATCTCTCTTTTAGAAGGATGTGAGTTGAACATCCGTATCTCCGAAGTTGTTTATAACCTGAAAAAGGGTAAAGATTTGACTGTACCGAGGCAGAAATAAACGATCGACGTCGCCAAGCCTCGCCACACCCGCCTCAGGTTGTTAATAATATTAAATTATCAAACCGGAAAACTGTTTATAGTTTTTCAGTTTCATATCTTTGCCCCCTCAAAATGAGACTAAACAGACTCTTAATCAATGGGAAATATGAGAAAAAACTATGGATGTATCCTCGCAGCACTTATTCTATTAACGGCTTGCGGACAAAAGAAAGAAGACAATGCGGCAACAGTACGCCCCGTAAAGACGGCCAGGGTAGAGTCCCGGTCGGAAATCAGAAAGGACTTTTCGGGCATTGTAGAAGCTGTAGATTATGTGAAACTGGCCTTCCGCGTGAGCGGACAGATCATCAACCTGCCGGTGGTAGAAGGCCAGCGGGTCAAAAAAGGACAACTGATTGCGGCCATCGATCCGCGCGACCTGGCCTTACAGTATGCAGCAGACAAATCGGCTTACGAAACCGCCGCTGCCCAAGTGGAACGTAACAAACGATTATTGGCACGGCAGGCTATCTCGGTACAAGAATATGAAATCAGCGTATCGACTTTCCAACAAAAGAAATCGGCTTACGAACTTTCGAGCAACAATATGCGCGACACCAAACTGACCGCCCCTTTCGACGGGTCTATCGAGAAAAGGTTAGTGGAGAACTATCAGCGCGTGAACTCGGGCGAAGGCATTGTGCAGCTGGTCAACACCAAGAAACTGCGCATCAAGTTCACCATCCCCGATGCTTACCTTTATCTGCTCCGTTCCAAAGACCAACATTTCCGCGTGGAGTTCGATACATACCGCGGACACATCTTCAATGCCAAACTGGAGGAATATCTCGACATCTCGACGGACGGTACGGGTATCCCGGTGACGATCACCATCGACGATCCCGCTTTCGACCATGCCCTGTATGAGGTGAAACCGGGTTTCACGTGCAGCATCCGCTTCTCGGCCGATGTAGGTCCGTTCCTGGAAGAAACCATGACGGTAGTGCCCCTGAGTGCCATATTCGGTGAAAGCGAAGGAAACAAAACCTACGTGTGGGTACTGAACGGGAATCAGGTAAACCGCCGTGAAGTAACCGTTTACTCTCCGACGGGAGACGCACAGGCCTTTATCTCGAAAGGACTGAAAGCAGGGGAAACGGTAATAATAGCCGGCGTAACACAACTGGTGGAAGGCGAAACGGTGAAGGAACTGAAATAAGAGTGCCCACTCAACGCAATAATTAATTTCACCACAGATTACACGGATTAACACAGATTTTTTAATCTTATTATCAATAATATAAATCATTAATCTGTGAAAATCCGTGTAATCTGTGGTGCACTCAAAACCATATACAATCATGAATTTAGCCAAATATTCATTAGACAATACCAAAGTCATCTACTTCTTTCTGGCTGTATTGCTGATCGGAGGTATCTCCTCTTTCAGCAGCCTGGGCAAGAAGGAAGATGCTCCTTTTGTCATCAAATCGGCCGTCATCATGACGCGCTATCCCGGTGCCGAGCCCGCCGAAGTGGAACGGCTGATCACCGAGCCCATCTCCCGTGAGATACAGAGCATGAGCGGAGTATACAAGATCAAGTCCGAATCCATGTACGGCATTTCCAAAATCACGTTCGAACTGCTCCCCTCGCTACCGGCTTCCTCCATCCCCCAAAAATGGGACGAACTGCGGCGCAAAGTGCTCAACATACAACCCCAATTGCCAAGCGGAGCTTCGGTACCCACAGTATCGGACGACTTCGGTGACGTATTCGGTATCTACTACGGACTGACAGCCGACGACGGATTCAGCTACGAAGAAATGAGGGACTGGGCCGAACGCATCAAGACACAGGTGGTCACTGCCGACGGGGTGATGAAAGTCGCACTGTTCGGCACACAGACCGAGGTGGTGAATATATTCGTCTCGGTGAACAAGCTGGCAGGCATGGGTATCGATCCCAAACAGCTGGCAAGCCTGCTGCAATCGCAGAACCAGATTATCAACACCGGAGAAATCAGCGCCGGCGAACAACAGTTGCGCATAGTAGCCAACGGTATGTATACCACGGTGGACGACATCCGGAACCAGGTAATCACCACCCGCGCCGGACAGGTAAAACTGGGTGACATCGCCGTCATAGAGAAAGGATACATGGACCCGCCGGGCACCATCATGCGTGTCAATGGCAAACGTGCCATCGGTATCGGCGTATCTACCGACCCGCAACGCGACGTGGTGCTGACGGGTGAGATGGTAGACCAGAAACTGGCCGAACTCCTCCCACTGATGCCTGTGGGACTGAACCTGGAAAGCCTTTATCTTGAAAACGTCATAGCCAAAGAGGCGAACAACGGATTTATCATCAACCTGATTGAGTCGATCCTGATCGTAATTGTCATCATCATGCTGGTGATGGGGATGCGTGCCGGAGTATTGATCGGCTCTTCACTGGTCTTCTCCATCGGAGGTACGCTGCTTATCATGTCCTTCATGGGTGTAGGACTCAACCGTACGTCACTGGCGGGATTTATCATCGCCATGGGTATGCTGGTGGACAACGCCATCGTGGTGACGGACAATGCGCAGATAGCCATCGCCCGCGGAGTGGACCGCCGGAAAGCATTGATCGACGGAGCCACCGGACCACAATGGGGATTGCTGGGAGCCACGTTCATCGCCATCTGCTCGTTCCTGCCGCTTTATCTGGCACCTTCGTCCGTGGCGGAAATCGTGAAGCCGCTTTTCGTCGTACTGGCCATCTCACTGGGATTGAGCTGGGTGCTGGCACTGACACAAACCACCGTATTCGGAAACTTTATCCTGAAAGCCAAGGCCAAAAATGCAGGCAAAGATCCGTACGACAAACCGTTCTACCACAAATTCGAAAAGATACTGAGCGTCCTGATCCGGCGCAAAATTGTGACGTTAGGGTCGATGATCGTGCTCTTCATCGTCTCACTGGTGGTGATGGGAATGATGCCGCAAAACTTCTTCCCGTCACTGGACAAGCCCTACTTCCGCGCCGACGTGTTTTATCCGGACGGATATGGGGTGAACGACGTGGCCCGGGAGATGAAGAAAGTGGAAGCCCATCTGCAAAAACTGCCGGAAGTGAAAAAAGTATCGATCACCTTCGGAAGCACTCCGCTGCGTTACTACCTGGCGTCTACCTCCGTAGGGCCGAAGCCGAACTTTGCCAATGTATTGGTGGAACTGAACGACAGCAAGTATACCAAAGAGTATGAAGAACAGTTCGACGGTTACATGAAAGCCAACTTTCCGAACGCCATCACCCGTACGAGCCTCTTCAAACTGTCGCCGGCTGTGGATGCAGCCATCGAAATCGGTTTCATCGGGCCCAATGTGGACACGCTGGTGGCACTGACCAACCGGGCACTGGAGATCATGCACCGGAACCCTGACCTTATTAATATACGTAACTCGTGGGGAAATAAAATACCCATCTGGAAACCGATCTACAGCCCGGAACGGGCACAACCCCTGGGAGTCTCCCGCCAAGGCATGGCTCAAAGCATCCAGATCGGGACAAACGGCATGACTCTCGGTGAATTCCGCGAAGGAGACCAGGTGCTGCCGATTCTGCTGAAAGGCAACAGTGTGACGGATTCCTTCCGCATCAACGACCTGCGTACATTACCGGTATTCGGCAACGGGCCGGAAACCACCAGCCTGGAGCAGGTAGTGTCGGAGTTCGACTTCCGCTATCGCTTCTCAAATGTGAAGGACTACAACCGCCAGATGGTGATGATGGCGCAATGCGATCCCCGGAGGGGAGTGAATGCCATCGCGGCCTTCAACCAGATATGGTCGCAGGTGCAAAAAGAGATCAAGGTTCCGGAAGGATACACCCTGAAATACTTCGGCGAACAGGAAAGCCAGGTGGAATCGAACGAAGCTCTGGCAAAAAACCTGCCGCTGACCTTCTTCCTGATGTTCACCACCCTGCTGCTGCTGTTTAAAACCTACCGTAAGCCGACGGTAATCTTGCTGATGCTGCCGCTGATATTTATCGGTATCGTACTGGGATTGCTGCTGTTAGGCAAGTCGTTCGACTTCTTCGCCATCCTCGGTTTGCTGGGACTGATCGGTATGAACATCAAAAATGCCATTGTACTGGTGGACCAGATCGACATCGAAAGTCGATCGGGACTCGATCCGCGCGAAGCCGTGATAAAGGCAACCGTCAGCCGTATCGTACCGGTGGCCATGGCTTCGGGTACAACGATCTTAGGTATGCTTCCGTTGCTGTTCGACGCCATGTTCGGCGGAATGGCGGCTACCATCATGGGCGGACTGCTTGTGGCTTCGGCACTGACACTGTTTGTGCTTCCGGTAGCTTATTGCGCCATCCACAGGATTAAGGGATAAAGAAATGAACTAAAATTTAAAAGTATATGATGAAGAATAAACTTATACTTCTGTTTGCATTGGGACTTTGTACACAAGTGCAGGCACAAGCCCCGCATCTGAGCCGTGAGGCATATCGTGATCGTGTGGAAGCTTACAGCCAGGTGCTGAAACAGCAGCATCTGAAATCAATGGCAAGCACGGACGCACGGAAAATAGCCTTTACAGGATTCCTGCCCAAAGTGGACATCTCCGCCGAGGGAACACTGAACCTGAAAGAGATGGACTCCTGGGACGGACCGGCCGGACAATACCGCAACCACACTTATCAAGGGGTATTCGTCGTGTCGCAGCCACTCTATACAGGCGGCGCCCTGCAAGCCCAGAACCGTATAGCCCAAGCTGACGAAAAACTCGATCAGCTGAGCGAAGAGCTGACACGCGACCAGATTCACTATCAGAGTGACGCCTTTTATTGGAACGCCTCTTCAGCCCGTGCCATGCTCGACGCTTCGGCACAATATCAGGAAATCGTAGAGAAACAATATGAAATCATCCAAGACCGTTTTAAAGACGGCGCTATCAGCCGCACCGACCTGCTGATGATTTCGACACGCCGTAAGGAAGCCGAACTTCAATACATCAGCGCACGCCAGAATTATACACTGGCTCTACAGAAACTCAATATCCTGATGGGAGAAGAACCCAACGCTCCCGTAGACAGCCTTTGCTCCATCGGTGTCGTGTGTCCGCCTGTCACCTTGCTCCCACTGGACGATGTACTGCAACGCCGTGCCGACTTTGCCAGCACAGAAGTCAACATCCAGAAAAGCGAGGCGCAACGCAAGGCAGCCCTGAGCCAGTACAATCCGCAAGTAAGCATGTACGTCACCGGCGGATGGGCCACCGCTTCTCCCAACATGGGATATGACGTGAAGTTTACCCCCATCGTAGGCATGAGCGTAAATATCCCCGTGCTACGCTGGGGAGCCAGGTTCAAGACCAACCGGCAACAGAAAGCCTACACGGGTATACAGAAGTTGCAGCAAAGCTACGTAGTAGACCAGATCAACCAGGAACTGGCTGCCGCACTGACCAAGCTGCAGGAAACGGAAGAGCAGGTGAAGACAGCCAAAGAAAATAAAGAGCTGGCAGAAGAAAACCTGGACCTGATCACCTTCTCCTACAACGAAGGAAAAGCAAATATGGTCGACGTACTCTCGGCACAACTTTCGTGGACACAGGCACATACCAGCCTGATTAATGCTTACCTGGCAGAGAAAATGGCAGTGGCAGAATACAGAAAGGTTATCAGCGAATAAACGAAAGCTCTATTTTATACAGACAGAGGCTCTATTCCGGGTGAATAGAGCCTCTGTTTCGTATATACGCAGCCTCTATTCTGCCAAAAGTTGACTATTCCAGCCACACATACACATAGAAAATCAACATTTTATATAAAAATCAGACATAAAGTAACACAATATACAACTTTTCATTGTATATTTGCAGTCACAAACGAACAAGTAAATAATCCTAATCACAAAAATAATGAAAACAACGCATTGGATGATGTACACCCTACTGGGAGCAACACTTGCTTTAACAGCATGTGTTGAGGATGACAAAGACCTCTCACAACCCAAAGAACCGGAAAAAACGACAGACCTGGTCATACCGGATGACGCGGACTGGACCACTACAAGGAGTGTCAATCTCTCCATTACTTCGCCCGTGGCAACACGAGTGGCGATTTATACCGACGAATCATGCACCGACGCAAGTTTACTGACAGAACTGCCTGTATCCGAAGTTGCCAAAAACATCCGGCTGGATGTAGCCAAGGCAGACCGGGCATTATACGTACAGTATGCTACAAGCAAAGGGAAAGAAATGATGAACATCCCCCTCAATGCAGCTTCTACGCGTGCAGAGACGCTGGTCAAACTGCCGGAAAACGTGAGTGGATTTGACACAAACGGAGGAGAGGGTGCATACAGATATCAATGGTATCCCGCAAAAGGAGAAACGGCAACCCTGATGATGGAAGATAACTGGCCCGAAATGGGAGATTATGATTTCAATGATTTCGTTATCTATTATCACACGCAAGCGATCTTCTTTGACGGCGGCAACGGAAGCAAAGATTCTTATGATGCAGACGGAGTTGAATTTGAAATCACTTTCCGTGCAATGGGAGGCTATCTGCCTTATCGCCTGGGACTGCAATTGGACCAAACATCTGCCAAATATATCGACGAAGTGATCGAAATAAACGGGAACGACCTTGTTAAGATGGAACTTCAGAATCCCGGAGAAGACGCTCCTGCTATCTTCATATTCACCGGCACCGATCAATTACGGAAACAGAATAACGGCGGAACATTCTATAATACCGAAGCTGACCATCAGATAGCAGCCAATGACCTGGTAACGATTAAATACAGATTAAAGATCAACTGTTTCAACAGCTTAGAAAGAACAAAGGCATTATGGGCGGCGGCAATCTCAGAAAATCAGAACTTCTTCCTCCAGAAAGAAAAGAACGGAGGACGTGAAATTCACCTGAGAGGTTACGAACCGACTGCTTACTACAGCCATTCATACGCCGGTGAAGCCGGAAACAATATGCGCAGTGACATCAAATATTGCAGTACCGACAATTTCGTGTGGGGTATCAAAGTGCCTGTTAAGCTTGCACATCCACGCGAAAAGAAAGATATCATGGAGGTTTACGGCAAGTTCAGAAGCTGGATCACTAATCCGAATCTCTCACCGGACAGTCCGGACTTCAACGAAAACTGGTTCAAATATCTCGATTCATCTCAAGCAATAAAATAAGCCATCAAACATTTCATACCCTAATCCTATTATTCAAATAGGTATTTGTTTGATTTATTTTTCAGCCTGTCCGGTCATTCCCCCCTTGACTGTGGCAGGCTGAAGTTTTTCTTTATTGATTCTCTTCGCACGAATAGACTATCAGACCCTTAAAAGTTGAACATTTCAACCACTTTTGCCACATTCTTTGCGTGATTTGACAATATATACAATAAGTTTGTATCAGGATTCAAACAGAACACACAGCAAACTTACATGAATATACAATAAAATTATGAAAAGAATGAAAACCGCAATGTACACATTAGCAGGACTAATGTGTCTTTTGACATCTTGTGTAGACGACGACAAAGACCTTTCGGTACCACCCACCGGAAACACCACTGACCTGGTTATACCGGATGGTTTCGACTGGTCTACAACACGCACCGTCACCCTTGCGACCAATGCGCCGCATGCCGTTTCCGCTTCCATCTATCTGGACGAAGCATGTTCCGAACAGATAGCAGACCTTGCGATCCCGGAAGGAGACAACAACACTTCTTTGGAAGTGCCGAGCGCCAATAATGCCATCTGGATCAAATATCCGGTAACCAACGGGGGATACGAGACTCAAAAGATAAGCATCAAGTCAAAAACCCTCACACGAAGTGAATCGCACCGTTGGGAAGCCGACTGCTTGTTTCCGGATAGAGGAGTATCAGAAGGTGGCTGGCCTACTTCCACTATATATAAACCCGCTAAAAATAAATATGGTACACTTATGTTTGAAGACATGTGGCCTGAATTGGGAGACTATGATTTCAACGACTTCGTGATAAACTATCGGGCACAAACGACTTGGAGCGGATCCTCTGACAGAAAAAATGACTATTTGGATATTACCATCAGCCTGAAGCTACGTGCAATGGGAGGAAGTCTGCCTTATCGTTTCTGCATCCAGTTGCCGGGTAAAGCAACGGACATGAATGGAGATCCTATCTATTCACCTACATTCAGTAGAGAGCAGATCACAGATTTTAACATTAAATCGGCTACCAAAGACATTGGTGTAGAGTTTCTCGCAAATGCTTCAAACCCCATATTCGCCTTGACAGGACTTGATAACCTAAAGGGACCGGACGGAAACCAATTCTACAACACACAAGCAGGTAAATTGATCGCATCCAGTGCGGAAACACCGACCCTGGTTTTCTCCTTCAAATT
>OGNV01001423.1_pt1 | contig 15053 bp, 7 predicted proteins | sample 1573561 | NCBI WGS metagenome assembly OGNV01 (sample SAMEA2581892, study PRJEB24529) | metagenome | biome: Human gut stool | place: China | collected 2011
TCGAACAAAGGCATTTTTTGAAAACTTGATTGTGGCGAGTCCACTTGATACGTGTCACCGATATCAACAAGAATGATCTCAGCCCCCTGTTGCGGAGATATGCGGGCTCTGACAATTTCAACGATTATCTGAATGGTCTGAAAATAGAGTATTCCATTAAACTGATGAAAGAAAAACCTTATCTTTCTGTTGACGCGATTGCCGAAGAGGCTAATTTCAATAGCCGTAGCACATTCTATCGAGCTTTTGTAAAGATTTCAGGAATGACTCCTGCACAATACATGCGCACTAAAATAGAGTAATCATATCTGTTCCTTGAAGTTATAACGAATGCCTTAAGCATTAATTGTTGCAATACATTTTTCTTTTCTAGAAAAAAGTATACTTTCAGTCCGTAATTTGCAAAGCTGTTATGGCAGGTAAGACATCTTAGGCGATTGATATTGGAACTGTTCATCAGTTTGCACTGCTTGGTGGTGTTAAGTAACGCTAAAGATCTAACAAGACTGGAAACGTACTATAATGTCACAAATCTATAACTAATTATTCATGTCACACGCTACCTTTGCAAATAGGAAATCAAAGACTATTATCATGAAAAAACTATCATTTTTATTACTAAGTTTTTGCACAATCCTGTGCATGTACGGACAAAAAGCACACGAACTTCAATCACCGGATGGTAACCTCCGGATAGTCATTAACCTTTCAGATAAGATTCAGTACGACGTGATGTACAGGAACGACATATTGCTGCAACAATGTGCTCTTCGATTGGAAGTAGGTAACCAACAATTGGGAAGCAATCCTAAACTCACAAAAGTAAGCAGAAAAAGCATAAACGAATCACTTACACCGGTAATTCCACTAAAATATTCCATCGTATCCAACACATACAATCAACTACTACTAAAATTCAAAGGAGATTATTCTATTGAATTCCGTGCATTCAATGACGGAGTCGCCTATCGTTTCATTACAGACAAGAAAGGAATAATCGATGTGAACAGCGAAACTCTTCAGATAAACTTCCCGGAGAATTATCTGCTTCATGTGCAGCAACCGGGCGGTTTTAAAACAGCTTATGAAGAAGAGTACCGCCACATACAAAGTAATGAATGGAAAACGTCAGATCCAATGATACTCCTACCTGTACTTATAGATACACGGAAAGAATATAAAATCCTGATCAGTGAATCAGATTTGACAGACTATCCGGCTTTGTTTTTTAAAAGTAATGGCGATAACAACATGTCTTCCATATTTCCCAAAGTTCCTCTGGAATTCGGTGAAGACGGAGACCGTAGCCTCAAAATAGAGAAAGAAGCAAGCTACATTGCCCGAACCAATGGAAAACGCAGTTTCCCCTGGCGCTACTTTGTCATCAGCACAAACGACGAACAATTAATAGAGAATACCATGACCTATCAGCTCGCACAAAAAAATGTATTGAAGGATACTTCTTGGATTAAACCGGGATTGGCAAGCTGGGAATGGTGGAATGGTGCCACCCCTTACGGAGCGGATGTAGACTTTGTAGCAGGCTGTAATCTGGATACTTATAAATACTTCATTGACTTTGCCGCCCACTATGGAATACCTTATATCATCATGGATGAAGGCTGGGCCATGTCCACAAGAGATCCTTATACTCCCAATCCAACAGTGGATGTTCATGAACTTATCCGCTACGGTAAAGAAAAGAATGTAGGAATTGTACTTTGGCTGACATGGTTAACGGTAGAAAAGAACTTCGGTTTGTTCGAGACATTTGAAAAATGGGGCGTGAAAGGTGTCAAAATTGATTTTATGGACAGAAGCGACCAATGGATGGTAAACTATTATGAGAGAGTTGCCAAAGAAGCTGCCGAACATCATCTGTTCGTCGATTTCCACGGATCATTTAAACCGGCAGGTCTGGAATATAAATACCCCAATGTCCTTTCTTATGAAGGGGTAAGAGGTATGGAGCAAATGGGTGGATGCCAACCGGACAATAGCGTTTATCTGCCTTTCATGAGAAATGCAGTAGGGCCGATGGATTATACCCCGGGCGCTATGCTGAGTATGCAACCGGAGATCTATCGTTCCGAGCGTCCCAATTCAGCCAGTATCGGTACACGCGCTTATCAGATGGGATTATTCATTATATTCGAAAGCGGAATTCAAATGATGGCAGACAATCCAACTCTCTACTACCGTAATGATGAATGTACACGCTTCATCACCCAAGTGCCACAAACTTGGGATGAAACCATTGCTCTGAAAGCCAAAGTTGGCGAATACGCTATCGTAGCCAAACGCAAAGGAGATAAGTGGTATATCGGTGGCATGACCAATAATAGAGAGCAACAACGAGACTTTGAACTAAACCTGAACTTCCTGAAAGAAGGACAAACCTACCGTATGACCTCTTTTGAAGACGGAATAAACGCTAACCGCCAAGCTATGGATTATCGTATGAAAGAGCGTACACTTAGAAAGGGAGATAAGTTAACTATAAGTCTGGCACGCAATGGTGGTTTTGCAGCTGTAATTGAATAATCTAACAGTTAATCCGGAGAAGTTTTTTGAATCTCCTCCCCCTGAGAATTACTTTAACACAAAATTATTAACAGAAATACTCAAATAAAAAATGAAACGTATTGTTTTTTTAGATTATGTACGCGTATTCGCATGTTTCCTTGTCATTTTGGTCCACGCCAGTGAAAACTTTTATGGCGCTGCCGGATCTACAGATATGGTAGGACCTCAGTCTTATTTGGCCAGTGAAACAGACCGGCTATGGGTAGCAGTTTACGACGGTTTCTCACGCATGGCAGTACCACTATTCATGATTGTTTCCGCCTTCCTCCTTGCACCGATGAAAAAAGAACAGACCACATGGCAATTTTACCGCCAGCGCTGCTTACGCATCCTGCCACCATTTTTTATTTTCATGATACTCTATAGTACCTTACCAATGTTGTGGGGAGCGATCAATGGAGAGACATCATTGAACGATATGTCGCGAATATTACTGAACTTCCCATCACAGGCCGGACACTTATGGTTTATGTATCCTTTGATCAGTCTTTATTTGTTCATACCCATCATATCACCGTGGTTGAGTAAAGCCACAAAGAAAGAAGAGCGTTTCTTCATTGGGCTATTCCTGTTATCAACATGTATGCCGTATCTCAACCGCTGGTTTGGTGAAGTATGGGGGCAATGTTTCTGGAATGAGTACCACATGCTATGGTATTTCTCAGGCTATCTGGGATACCTCGTATTGGCACATTACATACGTGTTCACCTTACATGGAACCGTTCCAAACGTCTCACCGTAGGAGGTATTCTAATGATCATCGGAGCTGTATGGACCATTTATTCATTCTATATCCAGGCTGTGCCCGGAGAAATTCTTTCCACACCTGTAATAGAAATAGGATGGGCTTTCTGTACAATCAATTGTGTGCTTCTTACAACGGGTACATTCCTTATTTTCACATGCATCAATCGTCCAAATCCCCCACGAATTCTAACAGAAGCATCAAAACTCAGCTATGGCATGTATCTCATGCATATATTCTGGCTCGGGTTGTGGGTAACAGTATTCAAGCACACTCTGGCACTGCCTACCGTTGCGGCTATACCTTGTATTGCAGTGAGTACATTCATTTGCTGTTTCGTAACAGCAAAGATCATCTCATTTATACCGGGCAGTAAATGGATAATAGGATAAATATCAAATACACTTTCGCTCAGTTGGCCTCGCTTCTCAGCATGAGGGTGACCATTTATAATGGCCTATTCTGCCATTACAAATTCTATGATTGTCCGGCCTTGAGTAGCGACAATGGGTTTCTTTAAGTTATACTTAACACCATTTACCAGCATGGTGGATAGCTTACTGCCTGTTCCTACCATCTTGACATCCAATGTCCCCATCTGATAACGCAAGTCTTTAAGTTCTTTAAAACCCAAATCTTTCATCAACTTAAAGTTGGGTGCAAAAGTTACCCCCGAAGTTGAAAATGACATACCAAGCAAACCACTGAAAACCATGTTTATATACCCCGTAGCCGACCAAGTCTGATCATATACAGAATTCCATTGGCCACCCTGCTGCCAGCCTCCATCGACCTTGCCCGTATCCTCATTATATATTTCATAAAAGCAGTTATTACCCTTATTGATGGCTAAATCAGCAAGATTCATCATCTCCTTCATGAAGATGTCATCTCGTCCACTCTTGCTACAGGCATCCGCCCAAAAGCCATTGACAAATGGCCACACAATCTGATTATGGCGACCGGGATGCTCCTTTGAGAAACGTTTAAATGCCGGATAAATGGAAGGCAAACCGTATTTTCCCATATAAACTCCGCTGATGATTTTTTTTGCTTCCTGAGGAGTCACAACCTGGAACAAAATAGCAAAAGAAATACCCAACCCTTCTTGATAAGCATGCACTTTGCCATTTCCATCAATCAGATAGTTCAAACGGTTCTGTTTCTTATCATAGAGATATTTACGTATATTTTCCTTTTGGATAGAGGCCTTTTGCTTATATTCCTTAATATTCTTCTTATCTCCTAACACTCGTGCCATATCAGCCAACAACTCATATGCTCGAAAATAAATACAATTTGTGCTCAAACACTTGATAGTCTTTGATCCTGGATGGTCCAACACATAAGAAGATTTATTGGTAGGTTCGTAGATGGGCTCTTCATATCCGGCAATACCGTCGTTGAAAACCGAAGGACCTGTGAATAGACCGTATTTCTCATCATAGGCTTCCTTCTCCAATTTCTTCATTGTATTAGCAGAAGCTATATAAGCTTGTTTCAGAAAGTTAAGATCGTTGTTTTTCAGATAGAAATCATAGGCAGCCATAACCCAGATAATCTGATCCCAGTATTGATGTCCTATCAACTTCCGGTCATCGATTGTAACACTCCAGAGAGAATAAGCGGTTTTCTCCGGTATAAGTAGACTGGCAGCATTCCAAGCATTGATGGAAACATCACGTGTCCACTCACCTCCATATTGCCCTCCGGCTTTAATCAAACTGTCAGGGGCATTTTTATATAATGTCTTAGTAGCAAGTGTAAAGGCTTTATCGACTAACGGAGTTTCCGTTGTCAGTTGCTGAGCATTTACTTCTGCCGCTACGAAAAAAGCTGAAGCTAGAACAAAAAGACTTTTCATAATATTCTTGTTATTGATATAATGTTATATACTTATTAAAAAACTGCAAACTCATAAATACGTGTGTCCTTGCCATTAGCGGCCTGTACCGGTTGAGTAACCAACAGACGCAGATAGCGTACCTTCTCAGTCTTACCCAAAGAACGGTTGATAACATTCTGCTTGTTTCCGGTTACAAAGTCCAATGTGCGCCATGCTTCATTCGGGTTATTCCGACCTTGCAAGAAGCAGCTGCCAGTGATATAAGAATAGCTTTCCTGAGCAGCATTCACCATCTTCCAACCGCTTATTTCCTTTTCCATTCCCAAATCAAAATCAATATAGTTAGGAAGCATAGAGGTATCGCACCATTTAGTATTCTCGTTTCCATCAATGAGAAATGCAGGTTTCTCATTGTCGTTGGTATATCCCGACCAAGCAACGATATGTTCCGGTTTCAACAGATTGATCTTCAGTTCTGCTGTCTTCTGCAAGCTGGTATCATCTTCATTGGCAGTCTGGAATAAAGTAGATAGTGCTTTAACAGGTGCATATGGTTCTTCAACCAATGTAGCAGCAAAAATAACAATATCTTTATTATCGGGCAGGATAACCTCAGTTGCTTTAGCAGGGATGTCAATGGCAAACTTGAACATATAAGTAAACTCATAAGCATGATCTCCCTCAGCGGAATGGCGGTGTGTACCGACATAGGCCACTTCTGCATCTTTCAAATAGCCTTGTGTATGGCCTGTATGCCCCCATTGTCCGATGAAACCGGTATAAGAAGGAACGACAATCTCCTGCAAATTCTTCCCTGCCTGGAATACGCCTCTAACATCTTCTTCAGCAGTTGCCGCAGCAGCCAGTATATACAAACGGTTATAGGAATGTCCGGCAGGCAGCTGCAAGGTATTTCCGCTACATAACATACCATTCATTTCTTCTTTTGTTTCCAGATGGAAAGGAACACGATTAACAGTTATATCGGCAGGTATTAATTCAGCGGCATAAGAATAACCGGCTTCGAAATTAGCCTCCCAACGAAATTCGTTCCAGCTGAAACATTTACGGTCATAATTGAGAGGCAGTTGTTCGCATCGCAATTCTTCCTTCTTATTATCATTGAAACGGACTTTATAAGTCTTGATACTGTTGGGCTGTATGGAGACTTCCAGCTGATTACCGCTGAAGTCCGCACTTCCTATACTCTTCTCCGTACCATCTGCTTCAACGGCACTTGTAATAGTTCCTGCAAATGTCAGCACTGCATTTTGTGGAGCTTTGCCACTCGTTTCGTACACACGCACCACATATTCGTCCGAACTTTCCGCTTTCTTCAAAGCTTTGATGACAACGTTACTATTGTCCGAGGATGCGAAAGAGAAAGCTTTGCCCAATGTTCCGGAATGTTTCTCGGCAGCAAAAGCCTTCAGACGCTGATTCAATACTTCAGACTCCTTAACGACCTGCGCCTTGTCCAAACCGCCGGCATGCCCTACCAAACTATAAGTGAAAGTATGATATCCCAGGTCCTGACGGTCCTGATACGGATAGTTGTTCTTAGTCTCGGGTGTATGAAGCAATGTCAGGCGGAGTGTATGATTATCAGGTTTATCCCAGCCATATTTACTGTCATTCATAATAGAAACACCATAACTGCCGTCACTATCGGTTAAATCCGCCCAATATTGGGCATATACTTCATAAGCGGTCAATATATTATTACCTCTCTGAACGCTGCCTATACCCAGATCGTAGGTCGCCTTTTCGTTATCAACATTCAAGGGGAATTCTGCTTTCAGCAGTGCATTCGTTGACTGCCAGTCTATCTCATTGTAAAAGTCTATACGGTCAGCCAATTCTCCCTCGTAAAGCCGGATATACTGACGGAACAACGATTTGCCATGGCGCTTTTCTATACACAAAGTCTTGCGCAGGGCACCATTCTCACACAGATTCATTTTCACATCTTCAGTAATAGAAACAGGTGCACGGTCAATAGTCTTTTTCAGAATCTCCCAAGCTGGCCAATTATATGATTCATTCTCAGTAAAAAGAGCCAGACGAATAGATTTGCCGTCCTTAACAAGTTCTTTATTATTTTTCTTATCGTAAAGCGAGATTATATCTCCCTGCTTATCCAATGAGATTTTATAGACAGAGTTCTCCACTGTTGTTTCTGAAACAAAAGAATCTGCCAGCTTCTGGCTTCCGGAAAGTCGGACATCATACACGGCATATCCTGTAGCAGGTACAGTTGCTTCTATCAATAAATACACAGTTCCATTCCGGTAAGAAAGTAATTGGGAAGCAACTTGCTTGCCTTCCGCATTATAAACACTGACACCTTTAGGGAATTTGGGAGCTTCAATCGCTACCTCCGCTACATCCGTAACCGGAAATCCGAGTGCATTGTAGAACACAACCGGAATCCCCTTGACGCGAGTATCCATTTTCTCAGAAACAGCCCCTACCGAAGCTGTCAGAACACCTGAAAATTGCTTTAATGAAAGCAATTCATCATTCCACGAAAACTCATAAGCACGTGGGATACTGGTACCGGTAAGGTCATCATGGAATTGGTGGAAAATGAAACGCTTCCATGCTTCTGTCAGACTTTCACCCGGATAACCGGCTATACCCAACCAATCCGCTGCTACAGCCGCTCTTTCGGCAGCATCTCCCAAAAGTTCATTCTGACGGTTATAAAGCTTCATGGCAGCTTGCGAAGTATAACATCCGGTTCCATGTACATCCATCAGCAATTCACCGTTGAAAACGGGCAATTCCGAATGTTTTTCATAAGGAAGATAATCCTTGAATAACTGATCGCTCGTTGCGCTGATTATTTCTAACGGACCGTTCCCCTTGATACCTTTCTCTACAGAACTGACAGAGCCTATTGAGGGAGAACCACCCGTATCACCCGTACCATAATAGCGATAAACCGTATTCAATGGAGTGCGCTTAGTCAGTCCCAACAATTCTTTATCTTCCGACAGGTCAATGTTATTCCAGCGCTTACCATAATCATAGCCATGAGCAAGCATAATAGAAGAACCGTCAATCCCCTTCCACAATCCAAGCATAAAAGGATGTTTGCTCTCTCCATAAAAAGGATGGTTACGCCAGTCGAGTTTCTGCGAGGAAAAGCCGATGAGACCGCAATGTTTGGCAATAGTAGGCAACGTCCAGCCAAAGCCAAAACAGTCGGGCAAGAAAATATCCGTACTTTCTGTCCCGAACTCTTTTCTGTAATATTCCTGTCCAAGCAGGATGTTACGAATGGAAGACTCAACAGAGGGTACCAGCACATCCGATGCTTCCCAACTACTGCCACTGATATGCCAGCGACCTGAACGCACAAATGCTTTGAGTTGCTCATATTCACTGGGAAAGTATTCTTTCATCCAAGCATATTTGACACCTCCTTCAAAATTGAAGATATAATCGGGATACTTCTTCAACAAAAACAGATTACGGGACAAGGTATTCCAAACATACTCTTTGATGGTGGTTTGGACATCCCAATTCCATTGAGTATCCAGGTGGGCATCTGCCACCATATAAGCTTTCGCTTTTTTCTCCGGTTTTGCACTCTGTGCATGCATACTACCTGAACAAAGCAGCGCAGATGCTAATAGGATAACTGGTAATTTCATAGTAAAATATTCTATTGTGAATAATACAGATATTTATCAATCGCAAAAATAGCGGCACTTGCCTAAAAGCATACCTATATTTATGCCATAAAAGTGTAATTACATGGCTATGGCTGTAAAACGCACAAAAAAGTCAGAAAAGTATTACTCTTTTTTCTATGCTTCCCAACCATATCCTACCATAATTCTCTATCTTTGCAATACCTAATTAGTCCGATATACAGATATGAAAAACAAACACTACTTCCCTCAAGTTTCACTGCTTATCTGCATCTTATGCTGCTTTCCGCATTTGATTCATGCATACAGTCTACGGCAATTTTCAAACAAAAACGGCTTATCCAACAGTGCTATCTTATCCCTTTACCAGGATCATCAGGGAGTCATCTGGATCGGTTCATGTGATGGTCTGAATATTTTCGACGGCACCAATATCCATGTATATAATCCTGTCAACCCGACGAAAGCCCCATTATCCGGAAACCTGATTAACGACATCATGGAGACTGAAAAGGATGTATTATGGATACAGACCAACTATGGACTGGACCGTCTGGATACCAAACTCCAGATATCCAAAAGCTTTACGGAGTTCAAAGACAAGAACTATATGGCAAAAAGCAGGGATAATGACCTTTTCATTGTAAAAGACGACGGATATATCTATTACTATCAACCGGAAAAACAACTCTTCCAAAAGTTGGAAGTACCTCAAATAGCATTCGGACACGTATTATCCACTATCATCGACAAAAACAATATTCTATGGGTATTCACTTCGAATAATGACACCCGCAGCTATCAGATAATCAAGAATAAAGAAGAGATAGCCCTCACCCCAAACAATCTTTTCAAACATTCCGAACAGTTATTATGGGCATTCGCAGAAGAAGATCTGGTCTATTTCATCGATAAGACCTACTCACTCTATGAATATGACTTCGGAAATCAACAGCAATACTTTATTGCAGATCTCAAAGCAGAAGTCGAAACACGCGGAGAAGTTTCTTCCATCATCAAACAACAAAACGACTATTACATCGGCTTCAAAAGCAGCGGATTGATCGTATTGAAATATATGTCCGATCAGAAAATAAAATACCAGATGCAAGATACAGAAATCCATTCCGGCATCTTCTGTCTGATGAAGGACAAATATCAGGATATTGTTTGGATAGGAACAGACGGACAAGGGGTATACATGTATTTCAATGATACTTTCTCCATTACCAATACACTGCTGGATACTCCTGTATACCAGATAAACAACCCCGTACGTACCGTTTACTACGACGAGGAACAAACCTTATGGATAGGAACCAAAGGAGGAGGTATATTGCGTATCAGGAATTATTCTCCGGAAACCAATGCAGCAGTTTCTTTCGACCGGATCTCCATCAGCAACAGTACCTTAACCGACAACACCGTCTATTGCTTTGCCCCGGGTTCTGCGAACAGGCTATGGATTGGAACGGAAAACGGGCTTAACTACTATTCATACCAGAATAAACAGCTGAAAGCGTTTACAGTGATAGCCGATGGAAAGAAGGTGAAATATGTACATTCCATCAACGAATTAAATGATACCACTTTATGGGTATCCACTGTAGGTGAAGGTATCGTAAAAGTTATTTTGGATAAAACCGGTAGCTCTCCTTCCGTTAAATCGGCTACCAGAATTGTTCTGGATGACGGGCGTATGGCTTCCAATTATTTCTTTACCTCCTTCCAGGAGAATGATTCTATCCTTTGGTTCGGTAATCGTGGCTATGGAGCCTACCGGCTCAATGTCGAAACCGAACAGCTAACTCCATACAGGTTTGATAATGTAGTGAACAGTCAGACAGCCAATGATATTTTCGCCATTTATAAAAATGAGAAAGGATATTGGCTGGGAACCAGTTCCGGACTACTTCACTTCAATGAAGATTACTCACATTATCATGACAGGGCTGACCTTTTCTCAAACAACACAGTACATGGCATTTTGGAAGACCAGCAAAATAACCTTTGGATCAGCACGAATCAAGGACTGGTAAGGTTCAATCCTAAAACCAATACCGGGCAGACTTACGACCGGGAAAACGGACTGGAAGTCACTGAATTCAGTGATGGAGCTTTCTATAAAGACTCGCGGACCGAAACTTTATTCTTCGGAGGGACAAACGGATTTGTTACCGTCAAGCCTAATGCTTATATTATGGCAGACTATATGCCTCAAATAAACCTGAAGGGATTATCTATCTTCGGAAAAGAATACAATATTCATGATTTTCTCCACGACAAAAAAGGAAAGAAGATACTTCAGCTGGATTATAGCCGGAACTTCTTCTGCATCGACTTTATGGCAATAGATTATATAAATGGTAACAATTACTCTTATTCTTACAAATTGGACGAAGTAAGCAGCCAATGGATAGAAAGTGGCACATCGGCCAGCGCCATCTTCTCCAATCTTGCACCCGGACAATATACTTTGTTAGTGAAATACAAGAATAACATGAATGGAAAAGAGTGCGAACCGCAGAAACTTCTGATTCAGATTACTCCTCCCTGGTATTTAAGTAATTGGGCATATATTCTATTTCATATTAATCGCTTTGTTCTGCATTCTTGCTGTTTACAGGATAGTTCATCAATACCGCCGGAAGCAGCACCGCATGATTGAGAAATTGAACCGGGAAAAGAAAGAAGAAGTCTATGAATCCAAGCTGCGCTTCTTTACCAACATCACTCATGAATTCTGTACGCCACTGACGCTGATTTATGGTCCGTGCGAAAAGATACTTGCCTACCCGCAATCTGATTCGTACATCCGCAAATACGGGAAGATGATACAGCAGAATACAGAAAAACTGAATGGCTTGATTCTGGAACTGCTGGAATTCCGCAGGCTGGAAACCGGTCATAAGGTGCTTTCTATCCAAAGATTATCCGTATCGGACAAACTCCGGAACATAGCGGAATCCTTCTGTGAATTGGCTGAAAATAAGAATCTGAACTATCGGTTGGATATTGAACCGGACATTGAATGGAATACGGATATCAGTTGTTTCAGTAAGATCGTCAATAACCTGATCTCAAATGCCTTCAAATATACTCCGGAAGAAGGGAATATCACCATCGGTCTGAAAGTAGAAAACCAGCTTCTAACCCTTAATATATCCAACTCAGGAAAGGGGATAGCGAAAGAGAATCTTGCAAAGATATTCGATCGCTATAAGATATTGGATTCTTTTGAAATGAATGGCAAGAATTCACGGAATGGGCTGGGATTGGCTATTTGTAAGAATATGGTTACTCTGTTGAACGGTGAAATCAATGTCAGCAGTATTCAGAATGAGATAACTACATTTACAGTCACTTTACCGGAACTATCGCCCACTGCACAGGAAGCAGAAACACCCCAAAAAGTGTATGCAACAGGACCTCTGAATACAAATACGGAGCCCATGGAACTGGAACAGACCACTGTTAATTTTGACACTTCCAAGCACACGGTTATGATCATTGACGACGATCCTTCTATGTTATGGGTTAGAAGCTGTTTTCTACTTTCAGACCGATGGTGATATTCCAATAACGCTGCAGAAGCTTTGACCAGCCTGGAACTGAAGCAGCCGGATCTGATTATTTCAGATGTGATGATGCCTGAAATAGACGGGCTTTCCTTTGCCCAGAAAATCAAGCAAAACAAGTTATGGAGCCATATTCCACTCATTCTACTGTCTGCCCTTCATCACGAAGACGATCAGGTGAAAGGCATTGAGGCTGGTGCAGAAGTGTATGTGACGAAACCTTTCAATGTAAAATACTTAGAGAAAGTAGTCTACCGATTGATTAAAAGAGAATCGGACCTGAAAGAATATTATAGTTCCATATTCAGTTCATTCAAAGTGGAAAACGGGAACTGTATCCACAAAGAAGATCAGGAATTCCTGGATAAGGTGATAGAAACCATAGAAAAGAATATCACAAACCCTGACTTATCCGTTGAACTATTGAGCAGTGACCTGGGCTATAGCACCCGTCAGTTCTACCGTAAATTAAAACCTATAACAGACAAATCTCCTGCTGATATCATCAAAGAATATCGCCTCACAATGGCCGAGCGACTGCTGCTGACAAAGAACTATACCATTGAGGAAATTATGGACAAGACAGGTTTCAATAACCGCGGAACGTTCTATAAGTTATTCTCCCAGCGTTTCGGTATGCCACCACGCCAATATAGGGAACAGCAGAAGGATAGTGTGAAGAAAGAATTGACAGATATGGATTCTATCAACGAATAGCGTCACTGGATAAGAATAAAAAAGGGAAGCTTTACTTCCCTTTTACAATCCTCTTAATATCATTCAATTTATTCAATGCCTCCAGCGGGGTCAGATTATTCACATCTAAATTCAAAATCTCGTCACGTATCTGGCAGAGCACAGGATCTTCTAGCTGGAAAAAGCTAAGCTGCATGCCGCCACGCGTCTCTCCTACTTCCGCCATCGGCTTACTTGCAATACCTTGCTGACGATTGTCCGCCTCAAGCTGTTTCAGAATGTCATTCGCACGTTTTACGATACTTTTCGGCATACCTGCCATCTTTGCCACATGGATACCAAAGGAGTGTTCACTACCGCCACGTTCCAGTTTACGCAGGAAAATGACCTTATTATCCACCTCCTTAACGGAAACATTGTAGTTCTTGATACGCTTGAAGCTTTTCTCCATCTCGTTCAACTCGTGATAGTGCGTAGCAAACAACGTACGTGCCTTGGCTTTAGGGTGTTCATGGATATGCTCTACAATTGCCCAGGCAATAGAAATACCGTCGTACGTAGATGTACCTCGTCCCAACTCGTCAAAAAGCACCAGACTGCGCGAAGAAAGGTTATTCAAAATATCAGCCGCCTCGTTCATTTCCACCATGAAAGTAGACTCTCCGACAGAGATATTATCACTGGCACCTACACGGGTAAATATCTTATCTACCAAACCGATATGTGCACTCTCGGCAGGTACGAAGCTGCCAATCTGCGCCAGTAGCGTTATCAACGCCGTCTGTCTCAGCAATGCAGACTTACCCGCCATGTTCGGACCGGTAATGATGATGATCTGTTGCGAGCTACTATCCAGCACCACATCATTGGCAATGTACTTCTCTCCTATGGGAAGTTGCTTCTCGATAACCGGATGTCGTCCCTGGCGGATATCCAGAACATCGTTATCTTCGATGACAGGACGTATATAGTTATTCTCACGTGCCACATTGGCAAAAGACAGCAAACAGTCCAGACGCGCGATCTGGTTTGCATTCACCTGAATGGCAGGAATAAACTCACTTAGAGCCTGCACCAATTCCATGTAGAGCTGGGTTTCCAGTATCAATATCTTATCTTCGGCGCCGAGAATTTTCTCTTCGTACTCTTTCAACTCTTGTGTAATGTAACGTTCGGCATTGGCCAAGGTCTGTTTACGTATCCACTCCTGTGGTACCTTATCCTTATGTGTATTGCGCACTTCAATATAGTAACCGAATACATTGTTGTAACCGATTTTCAGACTGGGAATTTCAGTCAGTTCACTTTCCCGTTGCTGTATCTGTAGCAGATAATCTTTACCGGAATAAGCTATCTGGCGTAATTCATCCAATTCGGCATTGACGCCTGACTTCATAACACCACCTTTGTTTATCAGCAACGGAGGATCATTATTAATTTCTTTCTCAATGCGGTCACGAATGGACTTACAGATATTCAGTTGTTCACCGATACGGTTCAGACTAGCATTATCCGCCTCCAGACAAGCTTCCTTAATAGGCTCAATAGCCTGCAAAGCTACCTTTAATGCAACTACTTCACGAGGAGAAACACGTCCTACAGCCACTTTAGAAATGATACGTTCCAGATCGCCTATCAAATGCAACTGTTCTTCGATCAGTTCTTTGAAATCCGGCTGACGGAAAAAATATTCCACTACATTCAAGCGTTCATTGATAGGCAGTACATCTTTCAACGGAAACACCAACCAGCGCTTCAGCAAACGGGCACCCATCGGACTGATAGTCTTATCAATCACGTTCAGCAAGCTGCTGCCTCCATCATTCATGCTGCCTATCAGCTCAAGGCTACGGACCGTGAATTTATCCAGACGGACGTATTTATCTTCTTCAATACGTGCCAAAGAAGTGATATGCCCGATTTGGGTATGCTGCGTCAT
>OGNV01001432.1_pt1 | contig 14913 bp, 12 predicted proteins | sample 1573561 | NCBI WGS metagenome assembly OGNV01 (sample SAMEA2581892, study PRJEB24529) | metagenome | biome: Human gut stool | place: China | collected 2011
AACCCAATTGTTTCGCTACCATCAAAGATGCATAATTCGATCTGCCCCTGCCCTTTCAGAAACAAATGCAGACTGATCTGCTCAACATCAGTATACGTGTTCCATTTTCCGATCGAAAATGCATTAAAATACTCCGATAATAATACTCAAATAGATATAACTCTATCAGCGTCACTTAGCGAATTATACATTGACATTAGTGATGACGGATATGGAATACCCGCAAAAGAACATAAAAAAATATTCAATCAATTCTATCAAACTCCGAATTCGCGGAAAAATGATGGTTATGGAATTGGCTTAGCATACATAAAAAAGATTATTGAAGCACACCATGGAAGCATCAGTTTAAAGAATAATCCTCAGAAAGGAACAACTTTTCTAATAAAATTACCAATCAATTAATAATTAATATATGAAAAAGAAAATTCTATTAGTAGATGATGATGGACTTATAACCCAAACATATACTTATATACTGAAACAAAATGGATATGAGGCAGAATCTTTGAACTCTTTAAAAGAAATAAAGAGTTTAATAAATGAATGGACACCGGATATTATAATATTAGATGTGAAAATAGGCAATAAGAATAGCATCGACTTTTTGCCTGAACTTAAAAAGATACTTCCACAAGTCCCGGTGATATTCATTTCATCACATACACAAGGATCTGAAATAAAAAGAGCCATAGAAGCAGGAGGAGAATATTATATCAAGAAACCTCTCGATATTGATGAATTAGAAGCCTATATAAACAAACTACTACCAAATCCACAAGAATGGTTTCTGACCAAAGAAGGGTATAGACTAAATTTAATCACACGAGACTTTTTTTTCAAAACAGCAAAAATCGCCAGGTTCTCAAACAAAGAAGTTATCCTATTTAAGCTATTATACTTAAATAAAGGAAGAGTGCTAAGCCGTAATCAAATAATGGACGAACTATGGCCCAATGGTAACGGTGGTATAGACGGTAGCCTCAATAATCTAATCTCAAGTATTCGTAAGTATTTAACAACATACGGGTATCTTACAATAGAGACAATAACCAACGAAGGGTATTATATAAAATAATTCTAATATTATTATTTCATTCAATCACCTTGAACCTCATTTCTATCAATAACCACCGGTATTTTATAAGATTTACCTTGACGGACAATATCGTATATCAATGTGTCTTGCCGGCTTAGCTCCGCATCCTCTTCCAAAGAGATCATTTTAATAGGAATTTCATTTATAGCAATAATTTCATCACCTTCTAACAAACCAGATTCTTTAACATAATTCCCCTCATAATCGGCAATTTTAGTAATAATAATTTTTCCATGGCTATTCATACGGGATGACATGTGGAATCGTTTCTTCCGAGGGTTGACCACTCGTTCGTAGTTCTTTATTGGCTGCAAACCTAATCTTTGTGATTTCATGTCGAAAAAAACATTAAATCTTTTAAGAAAATTCAGACCAATAAGATAATCACAAGGTACTTGATTAGGTTGATCAAATATATAAATCCGCAAGGAATCGAGTTGTATGCCACCAAACAAAGTAGCATTTACATTATGGTGACTATAATATCCAGATGGTGCCTGCGTCCAAACGGCATTCTTTTTCTTAGAAAAAAAGGACAATTCAGAAGCTTGAGCCATCAGAGCTATGTCTTGTGGCATACCTGTATCTACAAGATAAGTATGAGTAAGCATCAGTGTGTCTCCATCAGCACATCTAATATTTAAAGGCAGATTAACATAAAAAAGTGAGCTTTTATCATTCCCTCTCACAAAAGGAATCAGAATACAATTCTCAGGCATAATAAAATCTTGAAATGAATGGATAGCCATATAATGATGTTCAAAGTTAAACTCCCATATATTAACAGTATCATTTTGTGGAATATTAAACACACCATCCAATTGAGTACCTCCCATATAATCTCTCAAATTATAAACTAACATTTTATCATATATCAAATTGGCATTCCCTACTTTTATAGTCGGAACAATTGTATACATAGATGCGGGCATACGTAATACAGACCATGCACACCCATATGGAGCAATAGTGTCAGGAGACAAATTCGATAAGATAGAAGGGTGAGCTGAACAAAAAGTAGAGTCAACAATAAAAGCTCCCAAAGAAGCCCCACTATCAAATACCAAATTTGCAACAATGCTATCATTAAATAACACGGGAAGCACTATCTTTCTATCTAAAGGATCAATTGTGAAATGAGCTCTCGCACACTCTTCATTCTTTTTGGATATTTCCGTACAACTGCCTAAGGCAGTAGCTTGCAAAAGAAGAAAAACAATACACTTTATCAATCCATTGCCTATAATTGATTTCATATTCTTTAATTTAGAAAAAGCATTAGTTTTTCAGTGGTTCTACCAAAGGGCTATACTATAAATATTATTCCTTAAACTTAGCGATAAGCAACACCGGATTATCTTCGTCATTCAATTTTGAAGCAATCTCTTTCAACTCTCCTTTCAACTTTCCTTGCCCGTTAAGTTCGATAAGCTTCTCGGCCGGATAACATTGTATGGCATAGTTTTCAGGCACTACATGATAATTGGCGGACAATCGCATCTGGAATATCGGAACATTGGTAGCGGACACACCATCCCTGTTTACCAGATCAACCTGGCAATATTCATTAGTAAACCTGTCATACAAATAAGCTACCGGATCAGAAATATGATTATTTTTCACATCTATATCCTTTACTATCGTGTACCAAAGCAAATAACGGCCGGTCATCACATCAACCGTCGCTAAAATCGGAATATTGTTTTCGCTTGTATGGTTCCGGCGGACAGTCAATGGAATCAAATGGTCATCACGATATACATACGCCGTATCCAATGAATAATCGGCAATCAGAATATCCGAACCAAAACGGGTTACGGGAGACATTAATAAACTTACATAACCAAACGCACCGTCTCCTACTGTATAAGACAGTCCATCCCTTATTCTCTCCTTGACCGTGATGGGAATCGACGTTAATTTCCCGTCTTTCTTGGAAATCTTGTAATAAGGCGTTTTATTAACAGGATACTTCCCAATCTGAGAGTCGACAAGGCGATAATCTTCGCCAAACAGGAAATTTTCATCATACTCAAATATCGAAGAAGCAAACATGCGGTTTTGCGGCAGTTTAAGCGTGCGCCTGTATGCGCCGCCATAACCATACACCTGAATTCTGCTTTGTAACCCGTCATAGATGAATATCTCCCGGGCTTTTTCATCTATACAATAACCGCTGACAACATCCCCATATTCTTCTCCGCTCATGCCTGTATGATTAAAAGAATGAAGATATTTCCCTGACTTATCAAAAAAGATAACATCACTTTTCTTGTTTACGGTAACAAGTAAGCTGTCCGTCATAAGGATGGTACGGGTACCGACCAATGAACTATCGCCGGTTTCCAATACGACATATCTTACATCGGCGATATCCTGAAGAATGATTTCTTTCTCGGGGTATTGCCCCTGCAAATCAAAAACAGGCAATCCGGTGAACGGCTCGACAGGAGTATTTACACATGCCGGCTTCTCTTTTTGAGAACTACCGGTACAGGCCACCAACGCACTAAGCACTAAAATCAAATATAGGTTTTTCATTATAAATCTATTAAAAAATGTATAAAATATTTTTCTGATAGAATCTGCATGAACAGCTTTTTCCTCCTTCTCCATCTTCACTCCGACCTGCGGCAGATTTGTGCATAAAGCCCAAATATCCCAACAAATAGATGACTTACTTTCATTTATACTAATTTATGAGAATTAAATATTGTCACATGTCAGACCTCCGTAAATTAAAAGCAGGCAATCTAACAAATGGTTTAACTGTATCAGCACCATGAACCCATCCTCAAAAATACAATTATATTTTTAAAAATCAACAATAAGTCGAATAATTCCGGTTGGTGAAATTCAAAAAAGGTATCAAATTCTTTTATTCAAATTAACACTGTTAACAGTCATTCCAGAATATCTTTTTAGAGGATGCAAAGAACAAGTCTTTTGCATTTAAAAGAGCTGTTCCTTATCATCAAAAGACTTGCTTTAACAGTGTGTTAAAACAAGTCTTTTACCGACAAACAGCAAATCGTTATAAGTATCTAATTTACAAAACAATAGCCAAACAAATCAATTCATTTTCCAGAAGTTTCACTTATATATTATATAGGAAGATAATTACTATTTTGACAAGTAAAACACATAGTATCCCCAAATGTCATTTATTAACAAAGAAGAGCCAACTGTTTCCAGCGGTATATACTCTACATCAGCTACTTCACGTATTTCAATACATTTCACAGGATAATCACGGGCTTTATCAATGTCAATCACCGATAGAGAGAAATCTTTATTTCTCAAAAGCCTATTTTAGCCTTTCTTTATCATAACGGCCAAACCATATTCTCTAACTTTGCATTGATTTCACTTATTTATATTTACATATCATTAATATATCATTGTCATCTATACTCAATCGGGATGCAATATCCTTCAGCTCCCCCTTCAACCCGCCCGCTTGATATTGCTCAATAAGCCTTTCCGCCCCAAACATACTTATACCATAATTTTCTCTATCAGCAGACTGAAGTATCATAGTCGGCACAGGCCTTTCTATATCGGAGGAATAATTAGAATCATACATTCTCCATTCCGCAATCCTGCCTGTATGCCTGTTTAACACAAGCTCAGGAGCATCCGCCATAGGAGACATAGGAGCAGAAGGATTATAGTACATCGGAATTATTCTAAAATGCAAATATGAATCGGTGTATAATTCACAAGCGACAATGACCGGTGGATCTGATGCATATACCGAAGGAGTTTGCACAGCGATAGGAACCAGCTTGTGATGACGATAGCTGTAAATAGTATCCAAAGCATAGTCGGCAATCAAGAAAGCATCTCCATTTTTTATCAACGGGGTTATGAGAAAAAGGACCTGATCTCTATAAGCACCTCCGGGAAACTTGACGATCTCTGTATGCACCTTCTCACTGATAGGTTTATCCACAGCAATCCCGATGGAAGACATCTCTCCGCTCTGTTTATCGATCAGATAGTAAGGATGCGTATCCACCTTTTTCTTTTTGCGAAAGTCATAAAACCGATTATAACCTATCAGATAATCCTTATCATAATTATACAGATCGATAAATGTGCAATCCTTCATAGGCAAAGCATGGCTACGTTTATACCGTCCATCAAAAGAATAAATATATATCTTTTTCCTGAACGAATCATAGATGTATATTTCTTGCATGCCAAAATCGGCATCCCATGCGGTTATAGAACTGTACTCTTCAGCAGATCCTCCTCGCCGGTTAAAAGTCCACAAGTACCTCCCTTTTCTATTAAAGAAAAAGATATTGCCATTATCAACACCACTTGCGACAGTTATATAATCATCTGAAATCCGAAAAGCAGAACAATCCGACGCAAGCAGTGAATTTCGTGTCGTTTCTAAAGGAACATACTCTACATCGGCAACATCATGTATATTCACTTTCTCAACAGGATATTCACAAGTAACATCTATGACACACAAAGAGGAATCCATGTCATTAGAAACCTTTTCTTTAGTATGAGAGCAACTACATGAAATGAGAAGCAGAAGCCATAAATAGATTTTATCCATAAACCTAAATTTTACAAGTATTATTATACTTACTGATTACATCCAAAGAATCTCAGGTTACATACCGTTATACCAGATCTTTCGTCTAAAATATATTCCGTTTCAGTCTTTCAATTTATAGAAAGCAATAATCGGATTATCATCCTCTCCCATCTCATCAAGAAGCTTCAATAATTCGGCCTGCTTCTCAGGGAACTTGACCTTAGCTTCAGTGACGTTGCGCCTCACCTGATCCAAATTGTCCGGTGTGATTGCAAAATAAAAACTATTTTCACCTGCATACCTGATTCCATCGAACGATTGAGAACCGTCAATATCATTCGTTATACCCGGACTTTCGATCGCCATCCAACCGATACCTTTTAAAGGAGTCTGTTCCCAGGAATCTATCTTTTCTGTCTTTTTATCGTACCGGCTGAACCACATCTTTTTATTATAGGAAAATTTAAAGAGCAGACACTCTTTATTTTCACAAACACTCTGCATCATTATAAAATCTTTCAGACCAAGATCCTTAACGTCATATCTTCCCAAAGGCAAACCATATTTACCAAGAGATAAATGATAACGAGGATAAATGGAGTCACAGGTAATGCCGTAGATCGTATCGTTGATTTGAGAATAGACATTACTCCTCCCTTGATAGATCCACGAAGCATCAGAGGAAAGATTCATCTCCGACTTATCACCTCCAACAGGCAAGTAAGGAATTTGCTCCATCAATGTCTCCCCTTTTCCATTCACAACACAAGCGGTTATAAAGATTCGTTCATTCCCATTAGGAACAGTGCCGGGATAATAAACCAAGCAATCCCCCATCACATCGATCATATTACTATGAAAAGCAGGCCGTTTCAGGGAAATTCTCCTGACGAAACGATTATCACGCATATCATAACCAATTAGGCTGCCATTGTGGCCGAATGGATAAATAAACACTAAACTATCACTGACTGTGAAACAGTGAATATTAGCTATTTCTCCAGGACCCTGACCTACACGACCGATTTTACGGATAAACTTTCCCGAAGTATCAAACATCATGACATGGTTCTGATGCCATGAATAAATAAAGACAAACTTCTCCGTCCGCTTTAGCTGATTTATACTACCGACTAATATATTATCCTGCGTCTCCAGCTTCACATACTCCACATCTTTTACGATGTCACTCAGCAATAAAGGCTTGCCGCAATCTTTCAAGTTGTTAGCAAGATCAATATCTTTAAAGGTTTCCTCAGTCGGTAAAGCGTTATCATCCACCATATCCGGAGAAGAAGACTTGCTGCCACAAGCAGCAAGAAAAAACAAGACCAAAAACAATGCGATAGAATCTAACTTCATAGGACGATAATTTATAGGTTACTAATAGCTGGATTTAAGTTTCCCAATCATAAGAATGTCATTATCATTTTCATGCAGACTATTTCGTAAATCGGTGGCCCGCTTACATATTTCAGGCTTTAAATCAGTTTGGGCAAGGACTTTATCTAAAGCATCCATCAGTCCAAGAGGTTCGAAAGTAATACAAACATAACCATTCTGCATTACCAAATAAGGATAAGATAAACCTAAAAGAGGATCAGTAAAGCGATCAATGCGACTTACACTGCCATCCTTTTTCGAAACACAAACATTAAATGTAGTCAGACGGACAGGAGAAGCACTTGAAGAAGTATTATTAGGATATAATGTAACACGTGCCCAATAGCTTTGGGATGTTTCATATAAAATAGTCGCAACTCTTCGATTTGCAGCAACAACATAATCTAATGTAAAACAAGGTATTATTATATTCCTTTTAGTATCATAATGATACAAGGTATCAGGACGAGTACGTAACCCCGGATCTTCAAATATGGAGAAAGAAAACGCATCCACATTTCGAACCACAACCAAATCATTACTATAATCTCCACTTAAACCATAATTTTTCGCTGAAACCTTATGTACGATATCACCTTTCAAATTTTGAACCCAACACAAATTGCTGCTAATTTCAAAGTTCGAATTCTCATTCTCAGAAAATGGCAAACCAACTACAGCTATGTTCTTTTTATTATCATCAACCCAAATCCAAGGTTTATGTACTATTTCCTCAAAATGAATAACCTCTTCAGGTAAATAATTACCCTTCAAATCATAAATAAGCACTTTATTCGAATTCCCCGAACCTAAATAAATACGACTTAGCTTTTCGTCCAGCATCCATGAATACATTGTTTTATATTCTCCAGGTCCCTGCCCTATGCCTCCAATGTCTGCTACATATTCTCCCTTACGCGTAAATAATTTAACAGGGGATATAGCATCAGGCTTTAACAAAATATAATTGTCCGTCACAAAGATACCAAATGAATAGGTTTTAATAAGTGCCTCATCCTTATTCTCCAACTTAATAATATCGTATGTCTCCACTAAATCACCCAAAGACATTACTATCCCTTCTGCTTTCTCCACCATGTGCAAATCAACAGAACGAAAAGTGGAATCTTCTATTATATCCCCCTCTTTAGATACAGATGAAGAGCAGGAAGCAAACATTGCAACCGAAAAAAGAAAGAGAAACGGATAAAAAGAACGTCTTGTTTCCATATAAAATAGATCTTAGTTTAAAGCAAAATGCATACTGTTCAAGAAGCATACTGCAATATACGAATTATTCGTAGAATGTCATTCTTTCAGGGATATGTTTATTAGCACTATTAACAAGATTACCAAAAAGCAAATGGTTCTTCAGAAGTATTAGTAATCAATTATAACGCTTACATTCAGGAATCTTTCCAATCAGCATTATCAAGAATATCTTATTTCCATATATAAGAGATTCTATCTATCACCTATATTTATAGAAGATACAAACACAATACTAAACTATTTCTCACTTTCACAAGAATCACTCAAAAGTAATAAATATGTTCACGTTATAAATGTACCAATCATCAATACAACGAAATCTACTTTTCTTGTTTCGCAATGATAATTGCCTCCTCATATGTGGTATCTATTTTTTTCTTTATATCATTAATTTTAGGTTCCATGGTATAATCTACACGCACCCCTACTCGTTGGGTAGGAGTAAAACCAGGATAATAGATTCCTATTCCCAAATAGATTGTCCTGACTTCTCCAGGAAATGTAAAAAGTGAAATATTCCCATCTGCTCCTGAAGTGGAGCTATCTACAGTCATCGTTCGTGGATTCATCTGTAGGACCATAGTTGCATATTCAGAAAAACTTCGCGTCCATTCATTGACCCAAACTATGATTCTACCTTTAAAATGTTTTTTTCATCACCAATCTTATTTCCTCAATTTAAGTAATACTAATATGGGATTATCTTCTTCATCAGCATTTGTTACAATTGCTCTCAGCTCATCTTGCTTTTTTTTGTTCAGAATATCAGGGTGGGCAGCAAAATATTCTTCTGTCAGAATCTCTTTCATATCGGAAGGATTCACGTATGCAAGCCAATAAGTTCCGCTACTACTCACAGATTGAGGATAGAAAGGAAGTCCCCCATCAATATCATTCTCAAAACCTTGGGCTAACGGAGTCCCTCTTTCATTCAAACAAATAGTCATTGGTATTGAAAACCCCTTACCTATATACTTGTCATAGCAAATAATGTAACACTTCCCCTGGAAACGAATTTCAATAAAAAAGAAACGTTCTGTCTCAAAAGCCTGGTTCATAGAAATATATGAATGATTAAAACTACTTCCACCACCTTGCGACCAAATTTTACTTATATCAGGACGATGAGAGCCATAATTCAAGAAATAACGTGGAACGAATTGCTTATTCCGGATAGTATAAACTGTATCCGAGGGGGCACCTCCACTGTGAGTTAATAAAACTACATCCTTATAGATACTTATACCGGGTTGTGAAATACCGGATTCAAGTCCTTCCAAATCTCCATACGGTTCTATCGGGTTAGCTGTTTGCAAGGAAGTACGCCGACAAAGGCTGTCTAAAAGTACATATCCATAGAATAAACGCTTTTCCTTTCTCACTCGCAATGCACGGGATGTATATGGTATCCCTATCCCCCAAAGAGCATGATCATAATAAAAAATAGTCTCGGTAAACAAATCGATACCCATAGGAGAAGATTCACGAATCACATGTCCATTGTAATCATACGTAATTACATTGTGTTTATAAACTGTCTTAATATAAATCAGCTTATCCTCGCTGTTTACACTAATATTGGCAATCTGTTTGTACTCTCCGGGACCCTGCCCTATTCGTCCGATCTGATTCACAAAATGGCCTAACGTATCTACTGTAAACGCATAAAAGGGATCATTCAGAATAAATAAGCAACTTTGTTCATCGTACTCCAAGCCACTTAAATAGCGTATATAGATATCTTCGCTTTGATTTTTTATAGGAATATAGAAAACATCTTCCACAAAGGAACTCAATTTTATGCTTAATGACTGGTTACGCATACAGGCCTCCAGATCAATAGTAAGCGGATAGTCTACTTCTTCAGAGGAAGTTATTTCTTCATTAAAAACAATTTCTTGTCTTTTAGGAGAAGAACAGGAAAGTAGAAGAAAAAAATAGAAAATAAAACTATATCTTATCTTCATATAAAATAGATTTTAGTTTAAAGCAAAATGCATACTGTTCAAGAAGCATATCGCAATATACGAATTATTCGTAGAATGTCATTCTTTTAGGGATATGTTTATCAGCACTATTAACAAGATTTTCAGGTGATGAATGGGGTACGAGGTTATTAATTTCTTATATGTACGTGTAGTTAATATCCTTCCTGCACGAGTTAACTTTATTTGCTCGTACAGGGAGGATACTAATAGAGTATTCTACTGGTTATTAACCTATTAGAAAGGAGATGCAATAAACAGATAAAATCTGTCGATCGTGTGAGATAGAATGGAACTGACGTAATACTTACTCTGATAAGTACAGAAGAATGATGATCACCGGAAAAGTTTATCGATCTCTTCTTCTTTTATGGTAGTCAATACCACACGACCATCCGGCGTATAGTTGGGCGAAGGACAGGCAAACAGATTATCGACCAAACTGACCATCTCTTCATTACTCAGCACCTGCCCATAGACAATGGCAGCCGCGCGGGCAAGGGTCAACGCAAGGATATCCTGAATTTCTTCTTTGACATCGTTGCCTTTCTCCATAGCGGTATGCAACATGCTGCGCACCAAATCGACCGGATTCAGTCCGTCGATGCCTGAAGGTACTCCGTTAATGGCATAACTGCCTCCACCAAGATCGCTGAGATCGAAACCTACCGCAGATAAATCGTCCATAATGTCTTGCAATACGGCTGCCTCAGAAGCCGGAAGTTGCAGAATTTCGGGGAAGAGAACGCCTTGTGAGAAACCTTGTTTCTGCTGAATCTGGGCACGATAACGGTCAAAGAGCACCCGAACATGGGCCCGGTGCTGATCGATCAGCATCAATCCGGACTTTACAGAAGTAAGAATGAAACGTCCCTTGAACTGCAAGTGCTGGGTCCCCTTCTCCATTATGGCCGGCTCACCGGCATAAAGAGTTGCAGGAGCGGCTGTAACAATACTTTCCTCTTCAATTACCGCAAATTCTTCCGGTTCGGGATCGGGTTCGGCGAAAGGCTGATTCATCTTACTGGCTTTCTCAAGACCACCGTACAAATCTTCCCAGTCCACTTTCGGACGGGAGTAATTGCCACCGCCGGAAGAGGGCACCGAAGGTTTGAATGGATTGAAATCGGAATTGAAATGCACCTTAGGCGGCGCAAGAGGCAAGTTCTGTTCAAATGCAGGGATATCAGGCATGTCTTCCGTATCGAAATCGATAGAAGGGACGGCATTGAACTTGCCCAACGACTCTTTTACCGAGGCAGAAAGAATCTGCCAGATAGCCTGTTCGTTCTCAAATTTGATCTCTGTTTTGGTAGGATGGATATTGACATCGATGTTGGCAGGATCGACTTCAAAATAGATGAAATAAGAAATCTGTTCGCCTGCGGGAATCAACTGTTCGTAAGCATCCATCACCGCTTTATGGAAGTAAGGATGACGCATGTAACGGCCATTCACAAAGAAATACTGATGAGCACCTTTCTTACGGGCTGTTTCGGGCTTGGCCACATAACCTGAAACCTTCACCATCGTAGTGTTCACTTCCACACTGAGCAATTGCTGATTGAGCTTCTTACCAAAAATAGAAAGAATACGTTGCCGCAAATGGCAGGCGGGAAGATTGAACAGTTCGGAGTCATTGCTATACAGTGAGAAAGCAACCTCAGGATGTACCAGGGCAATACGTTCAAATTCGGCCAGAATATTACTCAACTCGGTAGAGTTGGCCTTCAGGAACTTACGCCGGGCATATTGAAAAAAAGGTTCTTAATGGAAAAGTTGCTTCCTTTGGGACAAGACACTGCTTCCTGACTCTCCACTTTGGAGCCCGCAATGATAATCCTGGTCCCTAACTCTTCGGATTCGGGACGAGTCTTCAGCTCTACCTGAGCAACGGCGGCAATGGAAGCCAGCGCTTCACCACGAAAGCCCATCGTGCGAAGGGCAAACAGATCGGATGCCTCGCGGATCTTTGAGGTGGCATGCCGCTCGAAAGAGAGGCGTGCATCGGTTTCGGACATTCCCTTACCGTCATCAATCACCTGTATACAGGTCTTGCCTGCATCGGTAACCAATACATGAATATTTTGTGCCTCAGCATCGATGGCATTCTCGACTAACTCTTTGATGACAGATGCCGGACGTTGTATCACCTCTCCGGCAGCTATCTGGTTGGCAACCGAATCGGGTAATAAATGAATGATATCGCTCATAATAGATTTAGCTTTGACTGATTAATTTATAGGACTTAGAAAGACCAGCTACCGGTCTGCAAATAATGCCATAGAAAAATAAGCAGGGCAATGATAGCCAGAATGACACCCAAATGAGCAGGCTTACGCCCACTCTCCTTACGACGCTTCAGATGTGTGGTGCCTTCGATGAACTTTCCGCGAATATCTTCCGGAGAAAATTCTTTTTCGGGTAACATTCCCAAATCACGCTTGGCATCTTCTTCCATTTTCGTCAATTTTTCTTTCCGCTCGTCCACATAGATATATTGATGATTGAATCCACGCGGCTTTCGTACATTGAACATTCCCATAGCTATTTCATATTAATTATTTCACGTTTAGGACCACTGATGACCTTGCGCTCTGTTTTACGTAAAGCCTCACCTGCCTTTTTCCCTCTCCAGTTGAAAATGTCTTCCTTATTCAAAGGACGGACATAATCAAACCAACTGAAGGTGGGCAATTTCATTTTGTCGGGCGGAATCTGATCCATTGGATAAAGTGTTCCATTCGATTTGGGACTCATGACCATTTTCTGCATTTTCCGGTCTTTGAGATACATATTCAACAGACTGGTTTCGGAGGTGTTCATACCAATCATAGTGCTATCTTGCTCCTGAGGATAATATACTACAAGGACATTCCCTATCACATCTATTTTGCGTGCCTCACCCTCGGCAAAGTATGCCTTGATCTCTTTTCCTGAGATCTGATTAAAATGAATGGAGTCTTTCTGTTCCACCGTGAGCGCCTGATTGATGATATGAGCCCAATCAATCGTACTGTCGTTCATATATACCTTAACCTCTTCTCCCAGCAGTTGTTGCCCTTCGTTCCAAATAATAGGATCGCGATACATGGTAAGGCAAGAGTCTTTCGTATTAAAGACCAAAGAATCGCAAACGCCTTGCAGATCAGCGCTGTACATACGTACCTTATGAAAAGCGCGCATCTCACGGAAAAGGGAGTCGGTGTCGAGATTATAGCTATTCATCAGTAACGTATCGGCATGCATAAAGAGGCTGTCACCCCGTGAATAATCCACGGCAACAGCTCGCTTGGTGGCAAGAGCATTCTGCTTCAACTCGTCATAATAACAATAATCACCGGTAAGCATGTTTTTATTGACAGTGTCGTTCATCTGGACATTATCGAACGCCTCACCATAACCCGCTTTACGGTCATAGAAAAGGCTGTCACCGATCAACTTCTTACCTTCATTGGTCAAAACCGAACGGTCGAGCAGTTCGGCTTGTCCGGAAACGGTATTGTAAATGCCCCGCTCGGAATAGATATGGTTCTGATCGCTGACAATATTGGAGGGTCCCAGAATGGTGGCAATCTTAGTATTCGTACTATACTTCAGGGTGTCGGAAGTAAGCACGAAACGGGGATTCACGAGCTTGACATCATGGTTGAAAACAGAAAGTTTAGTGGCAGGACTGTACTCACCCCAGTCGGAAGTCAACACATTTTCTTCATCCATCAACGTACCCCCATCAAAATAGTAACCCAAATTGTACAGACGGTCATAATTCAGGCTGTCTGTCAACAGGGTAGTATTCCGGTTGATCATTTTCACATTCTCCCGCAGTTGCGCTATCTGAGTCATGCCGTCATAAAACAAATAGTCGCCATAGATGAAAAGAGTATCTCCCTGCTCCATACGCACATTGCTGAATGCTTCGAATGAATTCGTTTTTTCGTAAATCAGGGCACTGTCACAATACATATACATGCTGTCGTGACGCAACTTAACCGAACCAATCAGCACCTGAACATCAGGACGCGCCAGTTTATCGGCTTGCCCCCGATCGGCATGGAGCAAATCGACACGGGTCTTTTTATTTCCCGTTGGCTTTTCCGGTTCAGCCTTCTTCTCCTGTTGTGGCTTCTTGTCATGCTGCGGTTTCTTGTCCTGGGCCACCAGAAAACATACGGCAAGCAGGCATAGAATACCCGCTAAGAGAAATCTATGCCTGCCGTGGAATTTATGTTCTTTGTTTAATCTAAACATATCAAATCAGGATCAGTCTTTTTTAATCCAGCCCGGATATTTAAAGTCACAACGCTGCCATGCCGGATTAATACGCACATACGTATGTTTTTGTTTTTCAACAATCCATTTTTGCAACGCCTCTTCACGACGTTTGTCGAGCACAATTTCTTTCAGGTTCTGGTAGTCATCGGTGATAGTGGCTTTGTGTCCATTGATGCGTGCCTTCAGCTTAACAATAGCACAAACTTCCTTACCATCTTTGGGGTTGACCATAGTGAAGGCTTTGGAGATCTCACCGATATTCATCTTATCTACCACTTTAGCTATCTCCTGCGGCAAATCCTGCATCTCGAATTTAGCAGTCTGATTCATCGGATTCT
>OGNV01001457.1_pt1 | contig 14696 bp, 8 predicted proteins | sample 1573561 | NCBI WGS metagenome assembly OGNV01 (sample SAMEA2581892, study PRJEB24529) | metagenome | biome: Human gut stool | place: China | collected 2011
GAAAGCAATGGTCGCAACGATCACGTCTGCTTTTTCCATTAGGAACGCATCCTGATTGCTCGAACGCTGCTGCGAATCCATACCGGCATGATAAGGGAGCGCCTTGATACCGTTTGCTTTCAGAATATCGGCAAATTCTTCCACCTTCTTACGGCTCAAACAATAGATAATACCGGATTTTCCCTCGTTGGACTTAATATATTTGATGATCTCGCGGTCGATATTCGCCGTTTTCGGACGAATCTCATAATACAAATTAGAACGGTTGAAGGAGGATTTAAAGACAGAAGCGTCAATCATTCCCAAGTTTTTCTGAATATCGTGCTGCACTTTCGGAGTGGCTGTCGCCGTCAAAGCAATCAACGGACGCTTGCCGATTTCGTTTATGATCGGACGGATACGACGATATTCCGGACGGAAATCATGCCCCCATTCAGAAATACAATGTGCTTCGTCCACTGCATAAAACGAAATATTGACTTGGCGCAGAAACTCCACATTTTCATCTTTGGTCAATGACTCAGGAGCCACGTAGAGCAATTTCGTCCGGCCATTACGGATATCGTCTTTTACCTGGTCGATAGCCGATTTATTCAAGGAAGAGTTTATGAAATGGGCAACCCCGTCCTCTTCGCTGAAATTACGCATGGCATCCACTTGGTTCTTCATCAGGGCTATCAAAGGAGAAATCACTATGGCCGTCCCCTGCATCATAAGAGAAGGCAGTTGATAACACAAAGATTTTCCTCCTCCGGTCGGCATCAACACAAATGTATCATTTCCTGCCAGTACATTTTCGATGATTGCTCTCTGATTTCCTTTAAAGGTATCAAAACCAAAATGTTTTTTGAGCTCTTCTGTCAAATTATCCTTCTTCGCCATACTATTCATATTTTAAAAACCGCCGTCAGGTCATCTGCAGACGGTTTACGTCCGATTTTTCAAACTTTTCCTTCGCATACTCCAACGTGACATGGAGTGTCTTTTCATTTGCAGACGGCATACTGTACATGGCATCCATCATCACAGCCTCCACAATGGAACGTAAGCCACGTGCTCCCAACTTAAACTCAAGTGCCTTATCGACTATAAATTCGAACACGTCTTCGTCAAATGTCAGTTCAATATCATCCATCGCAAACAATTTGATATATTGCTTGATGATCGAGTTCTTCGGTTCCGTCAAGATATTACGAAGCGTACTCCTATCCAACGGGTTCAAATAGGTCAAGATAGGCAGACGTCCGATGATTTCCGGAATCAGGCCAAACGATTTCAAGTCGGTTGGTGTAATGTATTTCAGCAGATTGTTGCGATCCACCTGCGCCGTGTTTTCGTTTGCGGCGTATCCTACTACACGTGTATTCAAACGCTGGGCGATTTTCTTCTCTATTCCGTCGAAAGCGCCACCACATACAAACAGGATATTTTTCGTATCCACGGCAATCATTTTCTGCTCCGGATGCTTGCGCCCACCCTGCGGGGGGACGTTCACGATGGAACCTTCCAAGAGCTTCAGCAAGCCCTGCTGCACACCTTCACCGCTTACATCACGGGTAATGGAAGGATTATCGCTCTTACGGGCGATCTTATCTATTTCATCGATAAATACGATACCACGCTGTGCCGCTTCGACATCATAATCGGCAGCCTGCAACAGACGGGTCAAAATGCTTTCTATATCCTCCCCTACATAACCGGCTTCTGTCAAGACCGTCGCATCTACAATGGCAAACGGGACATGGAGCAATTTGGCGATCGTACGGGCAAGTAGCGTTTTACCTGTCCCCGTAGCACCCACCATAATAATATTCGATTTCTCGATCTCAACATCATCCGATGTTACTTTCTGGATCAAACGTTTGTAATGGTTATACACAGCAACCGACAGATAACGTTTAGCGTCGTCCTGACCTATCACATATTGGTCCAGAAAAGTCTTAATATCCTCAGGCTTAGGCAGATCTTTCTGGTTTAATCCAAAAGAACTCCCCTTGCCAGGCATTTGTTCTTTTACTATTTCGTACGCTTGCTGTGCACATTCATCGCAAATAGCACCGGAAATCCCGTTAATCAACATATTAACGTCCCGGCTACCGCGTCCGCAAAACGTACAGCTATCGCCTGTTTTGGCCATTCCGTATTTGTTTTTTAAAGAGAGTACGTTAAAAGCTCCTGTTCCCGCATTCGATACAAGGGACAAGGGACTTTTAACGCAGCCCCTTACATTAATATTATTTATTACGAACCAGAACCTTGTCGATCATACCGTAAGCCAAAGCTTCCTCTGCCGTCATCCAATAGTCACGGTCACTATCGTGTTCAACCTTTTCATAAGGTTGACCTGAATGAGTTGATATGATTGTGTAGAGTTCCTTCTTTACTTTCAGGATTTCACGAGCCGTGATCTCAATATCCGAAGCCTGTCCCTGCGCACCGCCTAACGGCTGGTGAATCATCACGCGGGAATGAGGCAAGGCCATACGCTTGCCTTTCGTTCCGGCGACCAGCAATACCGCAGCAAAAGAAGCTGCCATACCCGTACAGATAGTCGACACGTCACTACTGATAAACTGCATCGTGTCATAAATACCATATCCTGCATAAACAGAGCCACCCGGAGAATTGATATAAATTGAAATATCCTTGCCCGGATCGCTTGAATCCAGATACAACAACTGTGCCTGGATTACATTTGCCGTATAATCGTCAACCTGTGTACCTAAAAAAATGATACGGTCCATCATCAACCGTGAAAAAACGTCCATCTGAGCAACGTTCAATTGACGCTCTTCGATAATCGTCGGAGATATGTAACTGCTGGTTATATTCATATAACTGTCCAGCGCATTACTGTTCATCCCTAAATGCTTCGTTGCATACTTTCTGAAATCTTCCATAATCTATAGTCTTATTGTGTTACCGAAAAGTCATAAAAAAAGGGATTCCTCTCTTACTTATCGGAATAACAAAGTTATAAATAAATTTCTGAAAGAAACAACTTATTTGCTGTCCGGTAAGATATTTTTTCGAGAGAAAGCCCTTTTTATAGGAAAAAGCTGCTGCTGCCGCTTTTTCAGGTAGTCTTATTCTTCAAAAAGTTTGTTGAATTCGTCGGCTGTCACCTCCTTGATATCCAGTTCGACTTGTTCTTTCAACCAGCCTGCCAGTTTCTCTTCAACCGCACGGTCAATGATATTCTGCAGCGTCTGCTTGTTTTTCAAAATGTCTTTAGCATAGTTAGCCAATACGTCTTCCGGTACGGAAAGCATTCCATACTGGGCGAACTGGGCTTTAGCTACACGTTTAGCGAAGCCTTCGATATCAGCATCTTCAACTTTCAATCCGTTTTCCTTCACCAGATTTTCTTTGATCAGCTGATATTTCAAGTCTTCTATGATCCGAGGATATTCTTCGTCGATCTTTTCTTTCGTGTTCTTTTCATTGGCAACCAGCAACCAACGCTTTAACAAGTCTTCGGCAAACGAAAGTTCACCGGCTTTCTGAACCAGCAGGTCACGGGCGTCGACCAAGAACTTGAAGTCGCTCTGCGGAGTGAACTGTTCAGCCAAAGCTTCGCGGATCTTGTTCTTGAATTCTTCTTCGCTGGTAACAACGCCTTCACCGAAGACTTTGTCGAACAATTCCTGGTTCAGCTCAGCATTCTTATGACGAGTCACCTCCGTGATTTCAAAGCTAAAATCGCCTGTGATACCACTGACGGCTTCCTTATTCACTTTCAAGAAAGAAGCGATTTCTGCTTCTGCACCTTCGTAGGCCTTATTCGGATTGAATACGATCACAGAGTTCTTCTTTGCACCGATGAATTTAGCTTTTTCAGCTTCATCCTTTATGTACATCGGCATCAAAACAGCCTCTTCAACAACGATACCGCCTTCTTTCGGAGAACCGTTTTCCAGTTCGGCAACCGTACCTTTCACCAAGTCTTTTTCTTCTACATCCTCAACCTGGTCGTACGTTCCGAAATTAGCCTGGTAAGCCTCGACTTGTTTGCCGATCATTTCGTCGTCGATATTCACCTGGTAATAAGGAACCTTGTCATTTTTGGACAATTCGATCTTGATTTCCGGAGCCAGCGCTACATCAAAACAAAATTCGAAGTCTTCCTGAGTATCGAAGTTGATTTCTTTCTGTTCAGTTTCGTTAGGCAGCGGTTCGCCCAAAATGTTCAGTTTGTTTTCACGGATATAGTTGTACAGGTTTTCAGAAACCAATTTGTTGATTTCTTCGACCAACACATGCTTGCCATACATTTTCTTTACCATACCCATTGGGACCATCCCTTTACGGAAACCCGGCATCTCTGCTTTCTGACGGAAGCTGCGAAGGCTCTTTTCAACCTTGTCTGCATAGTCAGCTTTCACTATTTCCAATTTCACAATGCCTTTTGTAGCATCAATGTTTTTAAGCGAAACGTTCATTCTGAATGATTTATTTAATTAATAGTCTTGTTCGAATTTTAGGGTGCAAAATTAGACTTAATCTTTTAATCTCGCAAATTGTTTGCTTAAATTGTTATAACCGAGATGAATTTAGGAGCAATATTATTTTTTTCAGGCTAAATTGTTGTTTATCTAAAATAAATATATTCCTTTGCGATGTGAAAGGGCATTAACCTTGAACGTACCTAACATTGTTTTTTATTTCTTCATTTACTCGTTACTTGTCGAATATCTCTCACTGTTACGAAATTCCGGTTTACTACTTTCATTAAGTAACAATTTTATTTTTTAATTTCTATTTTTATGAACATCTATGTTGGAAACCTGAACTATCGTGTTCGGGAAGATGATTTGAAACAAGTAATGGAAGAATACGGTACGGTTGAATCCGTAAAGATCATCAAAGACCGTGAAACAGGCAAATCAAAAGGTTTTGGTTTCGTTGAAATGCCGGACGATGAAGCTGCGAAAAAAGCAATCGCCGAGTTGAACGAAGCTGAATATGAAGGCCGCCAGATAGTAATAAAAGAGGCTCGTCCTAAATAATTACTTTTCCGGGAAAAAATAAGAAACTTCTGCTTATCTTTGAGCAGAAGTTTTTTTATGCTCAAAAATATGTTCTTAAAAGGTATATATGCCGGTAAACCGGCCATCTTCCAATTGACCGTCCTGCTTCTCCTGATTCTGGCAGGCGCAATTTTCTCATCGCTGATTGCAATGGGATTATTCTATATGATCTATGGTCTGCACGCCGATATTACGCAGTATTCGGACATGATGCGCCTGTTGCAACTTATTTCAGCCCTCGGCACATTCCTCTTTCCTGCATTGGCACTTGCGTGGCTGTGCAGCTACAATCCGAAAGAATATCTGTCGATCGGGAAAATGCCTAAAGGACACATATTGCTTCTCACATTTCTCAGCATATTTTTGATCACTCCTTCCATCAGCCTGACCGGAATACTGAATAAGCAGATGGAACTGCCATCTTTTATGGAACCCATAGAAAACTGGATGCGGTTACAAGAGGAAACGGCCGAACAACTGACTCTGAAATTGTTGGCCGGAAGAGGGATCATAACTTTGTTTTTTAACCTGATCGTTATCGCGGTAGCTGCCGGCATTACGGAAGAATTCCTTTTCAGGGGCGCTTTGCAACGGATAATCGAAAAATGGACGTACAATCATCATATCATCATCTGGAGTGCAGCCATCATTTTCAGTACCTTCCACATGCAGTTTTTCGGCTTCCTTCCACGTATGCTGTTAGGAGCTTATTTCGGATATTTACTTTATTGGACCCGGAACATCTGGATACCGGTATTTGCCCACTTCGTTAACAATGCAATTGCTGTCATCAGCATGGCGTAATTCTATTTTTGGTGCTACGAATTCATTTCCGGAGATATTTCCACACAGAATTTGTTGCCCTACACAATCGTGGCGATCGTTGCGCTATTTTTCTTTGTTCGCTGCTGTCAGAAATTGAAAATTATCAGATCGTCTAATCTTAATTCTTAAAAGTCTTTTTTGCGGAGAACAAAATCCTTACCCAGATATTTTTCACGCACAATTTCATTTTCGGCCAACTGCTCGGCAGTTCCCTGAAAAAGCACTTTCCCTTCGAACAGCAGATAGGCACGGTCACAGATACTCAAAGTCTCATATACGTTATGATCTGTGATCAGAATCCCGATATTCTTATGTTTCAGCTTTGCGACAATGCTCTGGATATCTTGTACGGCAATCGGGTCTACCCCGGCAAACGGTTCGTCAAGCATGATAAATTTCGGATCGATAGCCAGACAGCGAGCGATCTCCGCACGCCGGCGTTCACCTCCGGACAACTGGTCGCCCAAATTCTTCCGCACTTTATTCAGACCAAATTCGGCAATCAGACTCTCCAATTTTTCTTTCTGGTATTCGGGTGTTGTCTCTGTCATTTCCAATACGGAACGAATGTTATCCTCCACCGTCATTTTACGGAAAATAGACGCCTCCTGAGCTAAGTAGCCAATACCATTACGAGCGCGTTTATACACCGGAAACTTCGTGATCTCCATATCGTTCAAGAATATCTTTCCTTCATTGGGAGTCACCAACCCTACCGTCATATAGAAAGTAGTCGTTTTCCCAGCTCCATTAGGGCCAAGCAATCCCACGATCTCTCCCTGCTTCACATTGATCGAAACATGATTTACAACGGTACGTGTTCTATATTTTTTCCCCAGGCCCTCCGTCCGGAGCTCCATCTGTTGTTCGTCTGCCATATCCAAAATCTTTGCCACAAAGAAACGGAATTAATTCCTTCTATACAAATCGTTCACTACGCTTTTATTGACTTACAGCCCAGTTTAGATTAAATGCAAACCAGAAGTATCAAGCCTGAAATGAACAGTTGTTCCCAGAATTGCGTTATATTTGCAGACTGTAATTGAATAGAAACATAAAATAATGAATAAAGCATTACATCAAGTAGGTGAATATGTCATGTTGATGGGGAAATGCATCTCCGTACCCAACCGGTGGAGCATGTTCTTTAAGCAGTTGATAAAGGAAATATATAAGTTAGGAGTCGATTCCCTTTGGATCGTTGTCATCATTTCCATTTTTATCGGTACGGTTATTGCCATCCAGATTTCACTGAATATCAGTTCGCCGCTCATTCCTAAATTTACGATAGGATATACAACGCGTGAAATTATCCTGTTGGAATTTTCTTCTTCCATCATGTCACTGATCCTGGCGGGCAAAGTTGGTAGTAACATAGCCTCCGAGATCGGAACCATGCGTGTGACGGAGCAGATCGACGCAATGGAAATCATGGGAGTTAACTCCGCCAACTTCCTGATCCTGCCAAAGATGGTCGGTATGATGACTTTCATTCCGGTATTAGTTATCTTCAGCATGTTCACTGGCATTTTAGGAGGTATCGCAGCCAGCCATTCCACAGGAACAGGTATGACACCCGCTTCTTTCGAATATGGTTTGCAATTCTATTTCAATGAGTTCTACATCTGGTACTCCATCATTAAATCCGTTGTGTATGCATTTATTATTTCATCCATAGCCGCCTACTTCGGTTACAATGTAAAAGGCGGTGCACTGGAAGTAGGTAAAGCCAGTACGAACGCGGTCGTTATGAGCAGTATCATGATTCTGCTGGCCGACGTGATCTTAACCAACTTAATGCTGACATAAAAATGGTAGAAGTAAAACATATCACCAAGTCCTTTGAAGGACGAGTTGTCCTGAATGACATCAGTGCTGTATTCGAAACGGGAAAAACAAACCTGATTATCGGGCGAAGCGGTTCCGGCAAAACGGTACTTATTAAAAATATTATCGGACTGATGCGCCCAGACTCCGGAGAAATCCTGTACGACGGACGTGATCTGACCTCGATGGGCAAGCATGAACTGAACATGCTGAGACGTGAAATGGGTATGTTGTTTCAAGGATCGGCCTTATTCGACAGCATGACGGTGTTGGAAAATGTCATGTTCCCGCTGGACATGTTCTCAAACGACACTTACAAAGATCGTTTGAAGCGTGCCCAGTTCTGTCTGGACCGTGTGAACCTGTCGGAAGCCGGCCACCTCTATCCTTCTGAGATCAGCGGCGGTATGATGAAGCGTGCTGCCATTGCCCGCGCGATCGCCCTGAACCCTAAATATCTGTTCTGTGACGAACCGAACTCCGGCCTGGACCCCAAAACTTCGCTGATTATCGACGACCTGATCCACGATATCACCGCTGAATACAAAATGACGACTATCATCAACACACATGACATGAATTCCGTCATGAATATCGGTGAAAACATTATCTTCATCAAAGAAGGCGTAAAAGAATGGCAGGGGAACAGCAAAGAGGTCATTACTTCCAAGAACAAAGCATTGAACGATTTTATCTTCGCTTCAGACTTGTTCCGCAAGGTTAAAGAAGTCGAGGAAGAAGAGTTAAAAGAAGAAGAACTGAAAGCAAAGTAAAAAATTATCCGATGCCCATCGGATGAAAAAACGATGGGCATCGGATCGGAAAGAGATGGGCATCGGATTATTTACTGATGCCTATTTTTTTATCTATACCCTTAAAGGGCCGGTTTCAAGCCCTCCCATTTCACATTCCACTGTCCGTTTTTAGGGAATCCGGGATTTCCTTCCGTACAACCGTCCCAACCGGCACACATCATCGCGACAACGGTAAGCAAGCCACCATTTCCCGGCAGGTAAAGCGGAAGTCCTTCATTCTGGAAATTGTGTCCATTAGGCAGATAAGTATTTTTCTGTACACTCTTCAACAAAGCTTCCAACGCCCACTCCGGCTCATTCAAGCGGATGGCAGTCATGGCTATCAAAGGGAAATCCCATCCCCAAGTATCAGCCCAGTCCCAATTGTCCAGAACATGGCGCAACGTTTTACGCATAACTTCCTTATCCAAATAAGCCGATGCCGGAAGGAAACCGTAAGCGGCCAATTGAGTCGGATGTCCTCCGTCTTTCTCTAATACAGATTCAGCCTCGACATAAACGCCATTGACAACAGGCCAGGGAGCCATCTGATCTGCCATCCGATCCCAATCGGCATTCCGTTCCCGTCCCATCCTCTCTCTCCAATCATTCGCCTTTTTCAACCCCCAGCTCCAATATGCCAATTCGAAAGCAGGATTGATATTTTCACGGAAAGTTCCACTGTTTCCTTCACGGGCGGAGATGATCGGAGGTCCCAGAACATAGCATTTCCGGGAGGCATCCCAATGAGCATAATCGAACATAAACTCAGCCGTCGCATCTATCAGGTCACCAAACCGGTTCAATGTCTCTTGTGTCGGATTTTCCCGATAAAGCAATTCCGCATAAAAAATCGGATGCGGTTGCTGCCAGACCAATAAGGGACCGACACCGGAAGGGGCCTCCATACCGTCCGGACCAATCATCTTCGGCCAACGGACTCCTTTATATCCTTGTGTGGCAGCATACGCTTTTGCCACTTCAAAAATCTCATCGTACCAACCTAAGGTATTCGACAGGTAAGCGGGCCGATCCCACAAAGCAAAATGAACAGAATGCCACCAATGCATCTCCAGATGGAATTTGCCATACCAGCTATTGCAGGTCAAACCCGTCTCCTGAGGCGGATACTGTTGCCGGGACTGGATAGCGGTCAAATACTGCGACAGAACGATCCGGCGTTCCAATTCCTTCCAACGACGGTCTTTACTGCCCGACAGATCGACAGCACCACCGCTCATCCAGAAAGCTTCCCATGCTTGTCGGTTTGCCCGGACAGCAGAGACATAATCATCAGAAATATTCAACGTATTCTCATCTGTCGAAAAATCGACCAACAGCGTAAATTCATCTTTACCGGAAAGTAATTCCAAGAAATAATTATGACGGGATGTTTCTTTCAAAGCAGCCTTCACGGATGTCCGTATACGGCAATAATAGACAAAATCATCCGTCTGGTGTTTAATAATCCAATCGTTGTCACCACCTCGGACAATCCACGACCGATGGCTGTCTTCCATATCCCAGACAGCCGGTTCCTTGCCAAATGCAACACTGGGAAAAGGGAAACATATCCGTACTCCCAGCCTTTTTTCGGAAAAGAGAGGAGATTTCAAACGATAGGCCAACTCATCCTTATCCGGATGACAAAGTGTCGTGACTTCTACAGGAGAGCCGGACAGCTTAAAACGGCTTTCCAACGTTCCTTCCCAAACATTCAACTGCTGACAAGATTCACTCAGTTCTCTCTCCGAAAGCGTCTTTCCTTCCACCTTCTGCAAACCGATCAAAGCCAATCCCGTTTGATGGGGATTGGCACGAAGATATTCACGACCAGGAGAAGAACCGATCGGATAAGGGACTTTCTTACCGTAAGCATCCACATATTTGAAGACATCAGACAACTGATAGTTTTCCGTATTCGGAAAGCGATGCCAGCCCCATTCCGACATTGTCGATAAAGGAATCCCTTCCCTGTACAATTCCGGGAAGGTTTGCATCCCCGTTATGTCGGCTGTATAGCAGAAGCGTCCGTTCCCAACGGAAAGAGGGGATAATTTGTCAATATGCGTCTGTGTCACATTATGGCGCATGACAAGCGCTTTCCGGTCTATCTTGTTACTCCCTACCATTCCTGCACCATAGCAGGCAAACAGGAAAGTAATCATAATCAGTCTTTTTATATTCATATCCTGTTTTATTTTTGAAGATATCACATCATCGGTATCCTGCTCTCCTACTTCTGTTCCACCGCAACCTGTATCGTCACTGGCCCCAATAAACCGGAAGGTTCCAACGTAATCTCGGATACTGCGTTTCCTCTAAAGTCATTTCCCAAAACGATATTCGTTTGTGTATATTTAGTCGGGGACACCGCCATCTCATCACCTGCCACCCGGTTAAACCAGGAATTGGTCACTTCCACAACCACATCGTTTTCTCCTTCCTTCAAACCGTCTGTTATATCCACACGGAAAGGCTTTGTCCAAACAATTCCCTTGTCTTTCCCGTTAATACAGACAGAGGCAATCCCGACATCCTTTACATTTTCGAGTTGCAGGTAATACCGGTTTGCGGGATTCTTTTCAAAATTAACAGTAAATTTCTTATTATAGACTGCTGTTCCCGAAAAATATTTGATTCTCTTATCCGAATGCCTCGTCCAGTCTATTAATTCCGGGAAGACAACAGACGACGGACCTCCCCATTCCGGATCGAAATTGACAGTCCAGGCGCCATCCAACGTTTGCAAAATCTCATAATCAGGATCATTGCCGGCTTTCGCTCCTTGCTTGTTCCGATCAATCTTCTTATGGAACACCACGAACATAGAACCGTAAGGTTCCAGTGTTAAGGGGACGACCGTCTTTTCATCTTTCTGGGTGAAAGCCCCGGCCTCACGTATCTCTCCGGTAAGGGCATTCCATAACTCCGGCTGTAATCCCGATACGCGGAAACATGCGTCGATCTTTTGCCGTTCCGTTGTCTGGTTGCTGACAAAATAAACATGAGCATCATCGATCACATAATGGATGTAATCAAAATCCGTCTTACTATCGTTTCCTTCGACAGCGAAATCAACCGGTTGATTCCGGGAAAGAAGGTATTCCTTGGCAGTTATCCCCCAAGAGACAAACCCCTTGCCATATTGATTCTGTCCGGTTGTCCCGATTGTCGTTCCCCAAAGCAGGTCCACCAATTTTTTGAACTCAGCAGCACCTTTCTCTCCTCCGAACAGCGATACGGCTTTCTGTGGTTTCGGACCGAGAACAGAAGCACCTTCTTTTACCAACATTTCCAACTTCTTCAATACTGGTAACGACAAGATCCGGTGATCTGGTAAAACCAACACTTTATATTTCCTGCCACCCGGAACTACAATGTCGCCATCTTTGACACCTAATTTCATCAAAATGTTTTCATCCGTCACATCGTAATCAAAACCAAACATCGCACCGGGCATATCCGAATGTTTAAACGGATAGACATTCGGGACGTGATCGCCATAATAATAAAGGATATCGGCAACGAACGTTCCTTCCTGCGCCAACATCTGTACACGATGCATGTAATCGATGAAAGGAGCCGATTTACTCCACCAGGTAACACGCGGGTTCACATGTGTACCGGCAAAATATTCCTGTCCTGGTATTCCCTGCTCCGCAGGAGAACAAGTAAAGGTATGGAAATACACCCGGTTCAGACCGGCACATATTTCATGGTCGAATGCCGATTTCTGGTCATGCCACAGTTCATCGTTCCAATGCGGACCGATCGTCGTGAAAGATTCGGCTCCCACAATCTTCTTTCCATAAATATGGGCGGCGGAAGAGGCCTGCTTGATAAAGAAACGATCCTGCGGCCGCGGACGGTGCGGGGATGGCGACCAGAACTCGCTCATCACAATATCACTGAAGCCATAATTCTTCATACCGTCCAACGGTCCGGCATGAGGTCCTGCCGACTCCGGTTGGATCCCCATGTTATGCTGATGGGCATGTTCGGCAAAGCAGGCATAATGATTCGTGGCGACCAGATGTGCTATTGTCTTGCGGAAATCAGCCAGAAAAGCATTAGAAGTATCGATATTATCCACGACATGCCCGGCAATAAGAGGCAAATATAGTTTCAAATCGTATCCGCAATATGAACGAAACTCATCGGCAAAAGCATCCGTCCAGTTCATTCCTCCACACTCCCAACTGTCCGTCTCCATAAATTTTAATGTCGATCCCACATGCTTTTCACCTGCCGCCTGGAGGATCGGTTCAACGATCGTATTCCAATAATAATCAAATGCGTTCCGATCCATGTAATCCAGGACATTGCCTTGCCAATCCCTACTAGAGGTAGAAACTTCCGATCGAGTACAAGTATAACCAATACGCATAATATTCCAGTCGCCTTCAGGAGCGTCCCAACTGAGCAAGCCTTTTTCATCCATCTGCGTTGTAAGGTCAACTATCCGAGCTATATCAATAAGATATATCGTTTTATCCGTTTTCTTTTCTCTGCCACGCGTATTATTCTCCAATAAAAAACGGCAGTCGGGAGCAGAGCCTCCCAGTTCATGAAAACCTAACTTCAGATCCAGATTACTGACCGGTTCATTCGTTTTGTTTTCTTTATTCGATGGGAAAGCAAGAACGACAATATCCTTGTAAAACCCTTTATAAATATCAGGTTCAGCCAATTGCAGACGAAGCGTTTTTCCTCCTGTCACCTTTCGTTCGGAATAAGTCAGTTGCTTGGCTGCATACTGCGGAGTGACACACGGTCCCCCTAGGTTCCATCCACTCTGGATATTGAAACCGATCTCCAATCCTAAACGCTTGGCCTCATCCAATGCAAAAACAAAAAGCTCCGTCCATTCCTCACTTCCGAAAAGCGGTCCGGCAGGGATGTCCTTATTCCCCCGCTGATTATGTCCACCGGCATCAAAGATCATCGCTCCCTGGAAATTCCGGGATTTCATCGCTTCCAAATCTTTCGTGATAGCTTCTTTTGTCACGTTTCCATTCAACCACCACCACCAGCAATTGACACCATAGGTTCTATCCGGTTGCTGAAAATTGCTTTTCAGATAGTCATAGTCAATTTGGTATTTTCTATCCATAGGATCCTTATCCGACCCCGTACAACTAAAGAGAAAGCCAAGTAATATCGCTTCCCAACATATTGTTTTCCAACTCATCACTCACATCTATTATCTATCTTAATAATCAAACCCGCTAAAATTTTATTCATACTCCAATTCATAAAACGTTAGCGGGTCTTAGTAAAAATCACTATGCCAATCTATTAATTCCAGCCGGGATTTTGTTCCATTACGACATCCTTATTCGTATCGATAACAACTTGGGGAATCGGCCATAAATTGAATTTTTTTGTCAATGTCGTTCTCGGATCATCCCAGTAAGCGTATTTCTTAATCCTGTCTACCGCAACGGTTCCCCCCATACGCAAAAGGGTATTCCAACGACATTCTTCATACACCAGTTCACGGGCACGTTCATCCAGTATCAAGTCTACATTCACCTCCGAAGCCTGTACAAGATATTCGCACTGTGCACGCTTACGCAACAAATTAATATCATCCGCCGCACCTGCATTATCTCCAGAGCGCATCTTGGCTTCTGCACGCAATAGGATAGTTTCCGGTAAACGGATCAAATATTCATCACGGAACAGGTTGCTTCTGTTTTCCCCTGCATCCAGACCTCTGTACTTATCAGTCGAAATCTTACAGGAGATCGGAAAACATTGTGTCCAAGAACCGTCAACAGCATCTTTACCTTCTCCGTCTTTATAAATAACACTCCAAGGAACCGGTTTACCATAATAAGGAGAAGAAGGGACATTTCCTAACAAAGTACGTCTAAGAACTGCTTCCGAATTACGCAGGTCTATCCCCCATTTTCCTTCATAAACAAGGTCTCTCGTATATTTTGTCGGAGTTACTTGTACAATACCACGACCTCCGACATCTTCCATCGCCGAATTCAAATGAGCGGACATAGGATCTCTATAAACCGGACCAAAAGAACGGGAATACTGTAATTTTGATTCTCCATCCTCCGCTTTATAGGCATCATAGTCGATCTGGGCGACCCAAATAGCCTCTTTGTTACCCTCCTGATAGTTCTGGTTACCTTCTTGGAACAAATCCCAATAAAGATTTCCTTCTACCGGATAGCCAGCTGCAGAATAGAGGTGTTCC
>OGNV01001488.1_pt1 | contig 14437 bp, 8 predicted proteins | sample 1573561 | NCBI WGS metagenome assembly OGNV01 (sample SAMEA2581892, study PRJEB24529) | metagenome | biome: Human gut stool | place: China | collected 2011
GCTGTGCTCTTACGTCCCTTGGTCGGATCGAAGATGATCATACGGCCTGAACGTGCCACACCGTGGTGGCCGGAGATGATACCGACGAACGCCGAACCGTGGCCGGGCAACGGCTGCACGTCGAACGTACTGTTCGGGAACATCGCACCGCTACCGTAGAGGGCTTTGTTTTCCGTTCCGTCCGGGTTCATGTGCATTACGATACGGGAATAGTAGTGGGTCAGGTCGGTGTACTCCCAGCGGGTGTACATCACACGGCCGTTATTCATGATGACCGGATTCCAGTTGGCGTCCTGGTCGAATGTCAGGCGGCGCATGCTCTTGTCCTTCGGGTCATACAGCACCATGTTACCTACCGCATCGCTACCGTTCACACAAGGAACACCCTGGTAACCGATGTTGGAGATAGCGATCACACGACCGTCGGGCAGGTAAGTACCATCGTAGAACTCCAGATCCGGCTCGTCGTTTTCCACAAGCGGCTTGAAGCCTGTCCCATCCAGATTCACTTCATAGATGTTCCAACGCTTGTCGTCCTGTGTCTGTGTGAACATCACACGGTCACCGTCCCAATGCAGTTTCAGGTCAGCGATGGAAGAACCGTTTTTCGGTTTGTAGACCTGACGCATCTGTATATCGCCACGCAGATTGGAGAGTTCGACGATCTCGGCATCGAAGCCCTCACGACCGGCAGATTCCTGGTTACTCCAGTTATTGGCCTGAGTCCCCAAGGAAGGAGTCATGATCTGGTGTGCCTTTGAACCTACCTTGAAACGGGCTGCCACGATCTTGTCGGCATCCAGCAACGGGTTAGCCAGCAAGATGGCACGTTTGCATTCCAATGCTTTCTTGGCATCGGCGATAGCCTGTTCGTCACCGTTATAGATGCCTTTGAAACCTTTCTTTTCGAGCCGTACCAGTTCGTTCAGCATCGGTTCGTATTTGGCGGCGTCGTAGCCTTTCTGCTTTTTCATATCGGCGAAAGCCAATTTGACAGCCTCGACGTTCAGCCATTCCAAATCGCTCTGAAGCGTGTACAGTTCCTGTACTTTCTCAACCAGTTCGAGATATTTGCGTATCTGTGTATTGAGATCTTTTTCGTTTGCGATCTGCTTTGCCACATTCGAATAGTAGGCTCCGTCCTTCAACCGGGCGATCGCATTATCCGCAGCCTGCTTTTCGACTGAGGCATCCGGGGTGATCAACCAGGTATCCAGGCCGTCCAGTACCGCACCCAGCATACCGATTTCTTCCGGATACTTGTTGTTCAATTCTTCCGCCACAAAGGTCGGAACCGTATTCAATGCCTGGAAAAACACACTTCCGCCACTTGAAGTATCATCGATACCGACTTCGGCTTCGAAGCGGACATACTGGCCACCCACCGGGTATACCAACGTGCCGTTCGCATGGCAGAACACACCGTGTTTGTATTCCTTTCCAGCAATAACGATCTCATGATCGTATGCATTCGTGTTCATCTTGGGTTTTGCCCAACCGGCAACACCGTATTCATAAGGAACTTCGTCCAACCATACGGCTGTACCATCGGCTTTGATCAAACGGGCATTCGCCCATACAGCCTGGTCGTAATCCGTACCATCGGGACCACCGGCCGTTACAAGCACCAGCTTATCCACGCCTTTCAAGTCTACCACGAAAGGTTCGGCTTTCGCCTTATGCTTCATCCAGGTAGAGACGATCGGCATTCCGGATTTCTTCAGCTTTGCCTGTAATTCCGTTTTAGCTTTGACTGAAGCATCAATCCACGTTTCCGCCTTCTTCTGCTTAGGGCCGGCAGACACCATAACAGAAGAGGACAGAAAGAGTGATACTAATAAATAGTATTTGTTCATGTAATAAATTATAAGGTGTTTATTACTTATTATAACGCAGCTTTCGTGTTGGTGAAGCGCAAGCCGTCATTATCGTGGTAGCATGCCCATTCATCAACAATAGCACCTTCAGGACCAGCCATCATAAAGTGGAATGTTTCCAGTTTTTTCAGGCGAAGAACATCACCTACATTCTGTACGACGAAATTTTTGCTCTTGATCGCACCGTGGGTAGCGGGGATAGCAGGAGCGTTCGGAGTCTCGTCACCTACTTCAGAGAAGTTATAAACCCATCCCTTTTCTACCATCCAGGATTCATGTTTAGCCGGGAATTTGGTCTTTACATGCGCATGTTCGGGGATCATCTGTCCCGGAAGCAGGTAGATCGCGTGAGCGAAGTAGCCGTATTCAGGATCGTTGACCCAGAAAATACCACCCATACCCACGTTTTCAAAATCACCCAGACCGAAATCAGTCACCCACATGTCCTTAGCCATCAGTTCGGTGAAAGGAACACCGTAGAAAGCGAACATGTCTTTCATTGCTTCCATAGCAACATCCTGTTGGAACTTGCCGTCTTTGTAGAAGTCGGCATTCGTGTACTTCTTAGAATACTTCATTTCTTTATTATTTTTACAGTTAGCATTGTTGTTACATTCATTCTTGCAGTCGTTTCCGCACTGTTCGGTGCATTGTCCTTCGCCTGCCGCTGCGCAACAGGTAGCCTCGCCAGTAGATGTTTTGCCGTTACATGCAGCCATCGAAAGCAGGAGGGCTCCCATAGCGGCCGATTTCATAAGATTCTTTTTCATTTTTTCTCTTGTTTATTTAGTTAGTAATATTTGTTCTTTACCTATCACCTGTCCCCCGCCGGAGAAGCTCTCGTTTCCATAAGGTGAAACGCCTGTCTCCATACGAGGAAACTTTCGTTTCATGCCTATGAAACGTCTACTCGATGGCGATCCCTTCTATTTCGATCAATAACTCATCCCGGCAAACGTCCGCCCACATATAAGATATGGGAATATTCAAACCATATCCTTCCAGCAGTTCTCGTGCCTCCTCATAGAAGGATTTCTCTTTCAGATAGACACGCAGCATTTTCAGTTTCGCCTTACCAATCAGCTGGCCGATGTTTTCCATCGTGATATGGAGCTGGCGTCCGAGCCCTACCCCAACCAGGCTTTCCTCCCCACGGATAGCTGCCGTACCGGAAATATAAACGATCCGCCGGTCATCGAAAGTCATGCTTTTGGCCCGTTCGAACTTCGGAGTGGCTTTCTTCTGCTGGGCAGCTTCGAGGACCTGGTCCGAATAGGCGTGGGCGGCTATCTGCAATTTATTGTCGATCGGGGTGGCATAGCATTCGGGACGGGCGAACACGGCCGCATCCAAATCGACCAGTATGCCCCCCAAGTTGGCCCCAATACCGGTAGCAGCCGGATAACCGTTGCTCCAGTCCGTCTTTCCATAGAAATCGGCACGGGCGTTGTTGAACATCTGGTAATGCTGGTCCGGCCCGTCGAAGCGGGTGATCTGCTCGATGTAGTTCCACTGGCGGATGATGCAGTTTACGGGGAAGCCTTCCCGGCGCATCACCTCTCCCATCATGTGGAATACTTCGGCGGACTGCTGCTGGATACCGAAGTTTATCACATCCCCGTGGAAGCCGCCGGCAAAGAGAAAACGGCCATCGGCATTTTCCAGTACGACATACGGGAAGCCGCCGTGACGGCGGAAGGTGATATGATCGTCTTCGTCCGCTTTGTAGCTATGGACTTCCAAGATCAGTCCGGCATTCAGAGGTGGCTGGGAAACATAACTCAATACCGGTTCATGATTCCCATAAAACTTACGGATTTTCTCACGCAGCATGATGCGGCGGGAGACGTATTGTTCGTTGTCGTTCGGCATGCCGAAGAATGCCAAACGGAGAATCTGTTCGTCTTGAGGCAACTGTGCCAGCAGGGCGTCTACCATTTCACCGAAAGTAGCCAGTCCGGTCGTATAGATATTATAATGTATTTTATCGCAATAATTCATAAAGAGTTCACATATTCGGTTAATGCTTCGATATCTTTCTCTGAAACTTTCTTCTCGATGCCGTGTTTATGGACACTGAACACTTCCTTCATGGTAGCGGCACGTCCGTCGAACAAATAGGGAGCCGTACGCCACACTTCACGCAAAGTCGGAGTATCCCAACCTTTTTCGAACTCTATATCCTCACCTATGCGGTGGTATTTCATATCCGTATAATAAACACCGCTATGGCATTCCCCGCATTTCAGCTTTTCGAAAACCTTCTGTCCTTCCTTTGCCAAATCAGACAGCTCGCCGTTCACCAAGTAAGGACTGGGCACGGGACGAAGTGATTTCAAATAGGCATCCACACAAGCGGCATCTTCTTCCGAGACTTCAAAAAACTGGATGAAGTTGAATCCTGCCCGCACAGCCCGTTCCGCATGTTCACGGATACCGGAAATCATATTGGGAGGAGTCATATGGCTAAAGAGCATGCTCTTGCAGTTCTTGGAATTGCCGACACCGTCATTCATCAAGTCCCAGTTCATACCGTCCGTCCGGGCATCCCCCGGATGGCAGCCGTTACAGCTCTGCCAGTTCTGGAAACAAATAGTAGCATCATGGAAATACATATCACCCTTTCCGACTTTCGTGAAAGCCAGCGGTGCACCCAAAACCTGCTTCTTCAGATTCTTGCCGTTCAAATCCATAGACACCAGTTCCGAAGTATAATAGTTGGCTGTGTAAATCTTATCTCCGGTAGCAACCACCGAACGGGGGCCTTTCCCCTGTGTCGGGATAAAGTCGCGGATACCATATAAGAATCCCGCATCATTCGGAATATTATTCCATGACTTCACGGAAGGAGTCACCATCTCCCCCTGCTTTGCCTTCGCCAAACGTTCGTGCAAAGCAATGCGGTCAATACGAACCAGCTCCTGACTTCCGGCAGCAGCTACGATAATCTGTTTATCATCCGGAGTGACAATCACCGACCACGGGTTGGCGGCTCCCTTCTGGGGAGTGTCCAACAATACGGAAGTCAGCAGTTTTCCAGCTTTCAGGTCGATAATGGACAGCGTGTTCGTAGCCATCCATCCGCGGTCCAGCTGATTGGTAGGCAACTGATAACGGGCAATCAAGTGAGTGACATACGCATACGTCTGATTTTTATCTACCGCTACAGACTTCGCATCGGTAGCGCCGTTCGGCAACATGATGCGTCCCGTCACCTTCTTTGAAGGGACATCTACGATATCGAGCTGCACTGCAATAGGATAAGCCGTAGAGGACATTTCCGGCAGATTATTGGCAATCAGCAGGCAAGAGTCGCCCGCAAACGGAGCCATAGCCACCGGTTCACGACCGACCGCAATCTTTGTCTTTACCTTACGGGTTGCCGGATCAATTTCCCACAACTCATTGTTGAAGCGTTGTGTCACCCAAAGCGATTTGGACACCGGACTGTACAAGATATCCGAAGGCGTAGCACCGCTCTTTGTTTTTGACTGCACCGAAAGTTTCTTTCCATCCAGTTCGTACATCATGCCGGTGTTTCCGTCGCATACCACCCAAAGGTTGCCGGACGGGTCTTGTGTCATGGCGTTGACGGGCGAGGAAAGGGTCACTTTCTGTTCCGCCTTCTGTCCGTCGGACGACATTTTGATTAATTCATTGCCTGCCCTGTTCGTTACAAACAAGGACTTTCCACTGTCCGCCAGAAACAAACGATCCGGCGAAACCGTCTTTGCATCTTCTTTCCAACTAGCGCAAAGAAGTATAGCTACGATACTAACAGGTATCAATATCTTTTTCATTATTTCTGTTGTTTAGTTTGAAGAGATTGAATGTACTGGCGAATATTCTCCTGTTCCTCCATGCGGGCTTGTTTCCGCTTCTTATCGTAGCGGTCGTAAAACTCCCGATCATGATCCGACCAGTTGTTCGCTTCCCGGTAGTCACCGATCTGAGGAACGAGCAAGTCGATCCAGAGAGAAACTTTACGTATCTCCTGCGGTGTCAGCTTCGTACCTCCATGACCCTCTTCCAGACGCTTGATCAGATTACTCTTGTTGGACCCTGCAAAATAAGGAGGCAACAAAGTAGGCTGGGACAAAGCACTGATCCAGTTTACTTCAGGATGATGGGCATCGCCTCTCCATGCTCTGTCGGGACCATCCGGACGGGCATGCGTCAGACTGAGATATGAGTCCGTATATTTTCTTTTACTCTGTTTGTCCACTACCTTCAGTTCTCCTTTCAAGCTCATCGGGTGTTTCACTCCGTCATGACAAGAGATACAATTTCGGTCCCAGATAGGCTGAATCTCTTTCAGATAGCTGAAGTTACGTTCTCCCATTTCATCTTCCGGAGCCAATGCCTTGATTCCTTTGTCCATTGCCATGGATACCCGATGACCTGCCACCGGAACCGTATTCTTGTGTTCATGGCATCCTACACAACTCTGAACTTCGTTCGGCTGCAAGGTAGACCAGCTGCGCATCGTCTGCACTACCCTTCCCTTATCGTCCAACGCCTGGAAGTAAAGCGGTCTGCGGGCAGGTACTTTAAAGAAAGCGGAACCGTCGGGATATACATCCGTCACTCCGATCACTCTCTTCACGTCCCAAGCGGCATTGCCGACTCCTACCGGAGAACTTGCCAATGCGCCACCTCCCTCATCATTACCATTCACCTCGCCCACACCGGCTGCACGGAATTGAATTTCTACGATACGAAGCTGTTTGATCGTTCCGGGAGCTACTCCTTTCAAACCGTTCCCTTCATAGATATTCTGCATATAATATACTCCTTCATTCTTCGTATAGTCTACAGAAGTCGAGCGGTGGAACGGACGTTTACGGGGAGCAAGCAAGATAGGCTGATTGCAGGATATCTTCGAATCAGCAACCAGTAATTCGCGTTCTCCGTTTGCATTCATCCAATAAATGCCAAACTCCATCGGATGTCCGATATGGTATCCCAGCGGAGTATAGGAAATCAGAAATTCCGTCTCGTTCAGCGGGAAAGGATGCTGGAACTGGTCAGTAAACTGTCCGTAGCTATCTATACGCTCTGCCTCGGGCTTGCGCACCGGAGCAACAAACATGACACCTTCATTCTCATCTCTTCCGGCTTCGGGATCAATAATACCCAATTTACCGTGCTGGGGATTATGATGTCCCATGAAGACAGTCATCACTTTACGTGTACCGGGAATCTGACGGGTATGCGCTACCGTTGTCGGGAACCAGCTGTTCATTCCGTAATATTCGGCCTGTCCCGTTCCGTCAGGATTCATCTGGAACAGAGGTTGCGCCCATACTTGACCACGGTCATTATAGTCCCAACGAGTGTAAACTACCCGACCATCGTCAAGCAAAGTCGGCGTAGTAGTATGCACCTGGTCGAAACCTACCTGACGCATATAACGGCCTTCACGGTCGCAGAGGTACATATTGCTGACTTCGGTAAACCAGCAATCCACCGCACTCCCGCTACGGGTAGAGTTGAAAAGTATATTCTCATCCGGCAGGTAGATGCCTTCGATATCGGCATGTCCTTTTCCGAAAGTCAGTTGCTTGACCGCACGTGTCTTTAAATCCATCTCATACAAATGGAAATCATCGTCTTTTGCAGACTTCTTCCAGGAGAAAAGCAGGTGCTGACCGTCAAAATGAAGATTAGGGTCACGATATACACCGTCTTCGTCCGTCAGCAGTGTTTCTTCCTCCGCCCAGATACCGTTCATCTTAATCTTCGACAGCGAACCGCCTGCAAAGTAGTTGCACTCGGCACGGGCATCGGAAACGCCTTCGGTATAAGCAAAGAAAGAAGGACGCAACGTTCTGAACTTCGTAAAAACAATCTCCGGCTGATTGGCAGTGAAAGTTTCCAGACGTTCGGCACGTCTTCTCTCGCACGCTTTCAGATAAGACTGGAAAGCCGCTTCAATACTTTCCGGAGTATCATTGACAGCAGTAGTAATATTCAGTTTCTGCATACGAAGGGAAAGCTGCCGGCTGAAAGAACCTCTGAACCAGTTTACATCTTTTCCGTCCTTTATGTCTTTCGCATCATTTCCATCCTGTAGCCACCAGTCATAATAAACCGGATAATCATGCATCAACATCCGGTGTGTATCTCTCACTTTACGTTCCAGCTCTTCCCTGTGATTCTCTTTCTTCTTTATCGTCTGAACCTCTGCAAACTGCTTCTGCATTTCGGCGATAAAACCTTTTGTGTCGGTTGGCTGGAAAGAAGTGTCCTTCGCCTGCCAGGCAAGGAACGGGACGAGCATGCAACATACCATCCCCCACTTCAACCACTTTATTAATTTCGATCTTATCATTTCAAATTCCTGTTTACCTTAAATTTACCTTTCTGAACCGGATATTACAGACCTTTCTTCAACTCTTTGTAAGCTTCTACAATCTGAATACCGCTTGAAGTACCGATGCGGGTAGCACCCACCTGAATCAATGCCAGTGCCGTATCGAGGTCGCGAATACCGCCCGCAGCTTTCACACCGATCACCGGACCTACCACACGACGCATCAATGCAACATCATGCACGTTGGCGCCTGCCGTACCGAATCCGGTAGACGTTTTTACGAAGTCCACACCTGCTTCCTTTGCAATGCGGCATACGGTTTCTTTCTCTTCGTCAGTCAGGTAGCAAGTTTCAAGAATCACTTTACAGATCACACCGGCAGGTTTGCAGATAGAAACCATATCTTCGATTTCTTTCTTTACAATGTCTGTCTGTCCCTTCTGCAAAGCACGGACATTGATGACCGTATCAATTTCGGTAGCTCCTTTGGCAATGGCATCGCGGGTTTCGAATGCCTTGCACTCTACGGTATTCTGCCCCAGAGGGAAACCGATGGCCGCTCCTACACGTACACCCGAACCTTCCAGCAGTTTGACACAGGTTTCCACTTCCGCAGGGTTGATGGCTACCATCGCAAACTGATACTGACGGGCTTCTGCACAGAGTTTTTCGATGTTCTCCGCCGTTCCGAAAGGTTTCAGAAAGGTATGGTCAATCATTCCTGCCAGTTGTTCTACTGATAAATTTGCAATCACTTCGTTTATATTTTTCTTTTCCATTGTTTTGAGTCGTTTAATATGTTAGTTTATTGATAGTTCTTAAAAAGTCAATACACATTTCAATACTTCACCCCGCTTCACGGCAGCGAAGGCTTCTTCTATTTCTTCGATTTTGAAACGGTGTGTGATGAAGTCGGAAGCGGAAAGTGTGCCTTCTTCAATCCATTGTGCCAGCGTGGTCATAGCCGCTTTCTCTTCCGAACGGGTAGGCCACTGGTGCATATGCAGGTCGAAGTTGTAAGGCGCTTTCGACAAATCGAATGTCGGATTCTTCGTCATGACACCATATACACAGACATCACCGCCCATTTTTACCAACGGCAATACGGAATTGACTACTACATCGAGCCCTACGGCATCAATCACGGCATCGTATGAACGACCGGCAGCAGCTATAAACTCCGGCGTGCTGATTTCAGCAGGTGTATATCCGTTGTCTGCTCCCATCCGGCGGGCTACTTCCAGTTTGGCAGGAAGCATATCGACGATATCAATCTGACCCAAGCCGAACAGCTTGCCCAACTTGACGAAGCTCAGTCCTACAGGACCGGAGCCTACCACTATCACTTTCTTTCCCGGAGTCAGGTTGAAATCCTTGAAAGCGCCCAGCACTTCACGCCAGGTGCAGGAGATCACCGCTTCTTCCGGCTGCACATGAGCAGGAACCGAGTTCTGAATTTCAAAGCTGTCCCAGCATCCCTGTTCGGGGGTAGCCAGTCCTTCTTCTTTCAGTACCTCGAAATCGTTCACCACTACATATTCGCTGAAACCGCCCCAGCCGCTGTTAATACCCTGCGCGCCAAAGTCGGAGATCAGACCGCCGATAGCACGGTCGCCTACTTTAAAGTTGCGTACCTTCTCGCCTACAGCCACTACAATTCCTGCATTCTCGTGTCCCAAAGCCAGAGGATAAGTATCTACTCCGGGAAAATGTCCCGCAATCAGTTTGCTGTCGGTCGCATTGCACAGTGCCACCATTTCTGTTTTCACCAACGCCTGATAAGCATTGATGACAGGAGTTTCGACCTCTCGTATTTCTATTTTGCCGGGAGCCGGCACAATTACAGATTTCATCGTATTCTTATTCATTTTTATAGGTTATAGTTCAGTTTTTGCTATCTCTGTGTACATCTCACACAAGGCGTGATAAGCCTGATCGAAAACAGGCATCCACGCTTCGTACTTCTTCACGTTTTCGGGAATAGGCTGCACCGTCTGCTCGATACGGACAAAACGGTCGATTACAGAGAAATCAGGGAAAACACCCGCACCGATACCCGCAAGGATGGCCGCTCCCATCGAAGTTGCCTCTTCGAGATAGTTAGGCACACGGATTTCCGCCTGATAGATGTCCGCCATCATCTGACGCCAGACAGGATTCTGAGCACAGCCACCGATCACTGTCATGCGGTCGATAGGAACATGCTTGCGGAATATATTGATGATAAATCCGAGATTCAAGGTTACTCCTTCCATTACGGCACGCAACATATCACCATGTTTGTGTCCCAGCGTCAGACCGATGAAAGCCCCTTTGGCATCAACGTTCCAACGGGGAGTACGTTCACCCAGCATATAGGGAAGGAACAGGAGTTTATTCGCACCTATCGGAGAAGCAATGATCTGCTCGTCGATCAGTTCGAACACGCTGCGTCCCGATTGAGCTGCCAGTGCCTGTTCATTCTGGCAAAGCTGGTTGATCATCCAGTTGTAGGATGATCCTGCCGCCTGCATCGTTCCCGACGGATGCAGCATACCGGGCACTACATGCGCCCAGTTCATGGTACGGCGTTGTTCGTCTACAATCGGCTTTTCGACCGTCAGTGCTACCCAGGAAGAAGAGCCCAGATAATTGTACGCAGTGCCCGGAGCCACACAGCCGACACCTACTCCGGCACAGCTACCGTCGCCGCCGCCACAGATGACGGGTGTTCCGGCAAGCAGTCCTGTCTCACGGGCAGCTTCGTTGGTGATTTCTCCGATCACGTCAATCGACGAACGGACTTCGGGGAATAAAGAAAGATCGAGCTCTGCGGCTTCTATGATCTCTTCACTCCATTGCCAACGGTTCAAATCGTAGGCATTGGTTCCCGATGCATCCGAAGGGTCTGTGGCGATAGTACCGCACAAACGGTAGTTGATGTAATCTTTCGCATTCAGCATTTTGGCAGTCTGCGCAAAGATTTCCGGTTCGTGCTTCTTTACCCACATCAGTTTCTCCACAGAGTAAGAGGCGCTGATCCGATGTCCCGTGATTTCGTAGAAATGGAGCGGGTCTATCTTTTCGGTCAACTTTGCTTCTTCTTCCTGCGAACGCTGGTCGCAATAGAGCATGTGCGGACGAAGCGGATTACCGTCTTTATCTATGCAAAGACATCCCATCATTTGTCCGCTAAGAGCTACTCCGGCAATATCATTGGGTGATACCAGTTCGAGAAGTGCCTGTGTTGTGTCAACGATGGCTTTCCACCAATGGTGCGGATTCTGTTCCGCCCGGTTGCCGGAAGCATAGTCGGTAGGATAAGCAGCGGTACGCGAAGCTATCAACAGCCCCGATTCATCGAACAAAGTGGCTTTGTTCCCGCTGGTACCCAAGTCATGTGCTAATATATACATTTTATATTTTCCTTTTCAGTTAATTGAATTAGAGTGCCGCATTCGTGTATCCGGTAAGGCCGACGAAGATTCCTCCGACGATGCCGCCCAGTATAATAACTACCCAACGGGGAAACGCTTCTTTCAGCAATCCGCCGCGTGTGCCTTTCGGTGCGCAGAGCACGTCTGCAAAGATGAATCCCATCGCAATCGCCCATCCCATGTCTACCCAGGGGGCACTGCCGCGATTCCCCTGATGGATCAGGCTGAATTGCATCGGCAAGCCGTCGGCATCATTCAGCAATCCGGTAGAGAAGCCGAATCCGGGCAGTTTATGATTGACCAGCCAGAATGTTCCGATGATAAGGGCGGCTGCCATGAATCCGCCTATCGGACCGAAGTCCTTCACCAGCTTGGGCCAGCTCATCAATACGGTAAATGTCACGGCAAAAGCTCCGAAAATAGTGGTAATGATTCCGGCATGATACATACCGAACATCTCATTATAGGTTTGTAACCATTCGCTCATTGTGTTCTCCTCCTTATTTTATCTTTCGGGCACAGTCGCACGAACGGATTTTCCAAACTACAATTCCCGCCAGTGCACCGCCTATCAGACAACAGACCAGTGTAGGCACTGCATAAAAGAAATTGGTAATGTCTCCCTGAAAGCGGACGATTCCCCAGGCTATACCGGCAGAACCGATACACCAGCCCTGATCGAGCCATATTTTTCCCGGAGGATTCAAGATCGCTCCGTTATAATGATTCATATACCACATGATGCCGATAATCAGCGTTGCCGCCAGCCAGCCGCCCATCAGACCGTAAGTCTTCCAGAGTTCCGGCCAGATGCCGAAAGCGAAACCACCACAGATGGCGGAGCCGGCAAAGGTCGATAGATAGTATTTCATATTATAGATAATGTGTTCTTGGGTTGATAATGTGTTTTCAGATTGGTAATCAAGGCTTATTCCAGTGACAGTTTAGCTAGTGTGAAAGGCTTGTCGTGCTTGGTATTTACCTTGTCCGGTCCGGTCACCAGGTCGAAACAGGATACGATCACCTGACCGTTCCATACGATGGGTTCGCCCGGTTGGTCCAGTCCGCCATCGCTTCCATCACAATCGGGGCTTTGGGCGATACGCTGAATCTTTCCGTCCTTATCTACACGGGCAACGGCATTTGCAGAGAAATCTGCTACCCAAATATTTCCTTTATCATCGATGCACATACCGTCTGTGGTACGAAGCTGAGTCGTATCCTGTGCCCAGACATCGTTGCTGACAACTTTTCCTTCCGCGTCCATCTTGATACGATGGATTGCGCCATCACCGAAGTTACCTACAAAAAGGTCGCCCGCTTCGTTAAACACGATTCCATCCAGTCCGTATTGTACTTCCGGGTTCTTGGTGATTACCGTAGTCAACAGATTCTGATCTGCCGAAGTATTGGTTACTGCAATGTCACGGTCGTTCATATCAAAGCAATATACACCGCTGACAAGCAGACCGGAAGGGTCTTTGATCTGTGACAAAGAGCTTTGAGTCACATATAATTTTCCGTTACGGATACGGATACCATTGGGATGCTCCATGCCGGATGCTACTGTAATAGTTTCCTTCAACTGGTCATTTTCAAACTTCAGACGAAGTACACGTCCTTTGTTCTTTGCTTTCTCTGCACCGCTCCAGCCCTGATTGTCACTGATAAACAGGTCGCCCTCTTCATTGAAGGCAAGTCCCATCGGAGAAGCCCATCCGGTTTCTTCCAATACAGGCACATCCAGCCATTTTGAAACGGCTCCATCCTTAGTAATACGCATCAGGCAAGCAGGCTGTGTGATATCTGCAAAATTGGGACATGCCAGAATCAAATCTCCATTGGGAGCAATGGCCATGCCATCCGGTGTCGGACAATAGTCCGGCAATGATACAAACAGTTCACTCTTTTGCGGAAGAGTATTCTCTCCACTCTTTTGTTTGGGAGAAGTACATTGAATACAAGTTGCTCCAATCAAAGAAGCAGAAATCAGAGATAGTAAATAATACTTTTTCATGGTTAGCTGATACAAATGTTTATGTTTATAATTTGAGTCCGTTAGTTCGGTACGCAAACTTACTGGAAAATCTCAGCAAAGAAGGAAAACGACAAATCAATAAAGGACAAAATTTGTTCATTATGACGCAAAAACGCCCCTTTTTTCATTAAAAAAGGATATAATCCTTCAACAGAATGATTCATTTCATCTCTTGATTATCCACCGACAGAGAACTCAATAATAATAGAAATCACATTATTTTATGAACGAATCAGATGAACGGAACCACTAAAAAGAAGAGTTTATTTAGAAGGTGCCTCCGGTGTGGATGGAAAGATTTACCGGCTAGAATCTGCCGAAAAAAGAGAATATGAAGTCATGCGATTAATGAAACAATCCGGCTGAAAATACAAAGCGGCGCTTTGTGTGAGCTAAAGCTTAGCTTTAGGAGTCGTAAAGCTAAGCTTTAGCCTCCCCAAAGCGCTATGTTATTAACCGATGCAAAAATGCACTTTTTCGGGGGCCTCCCTAACACACGCACACACGTAAGCGCACGCGCATACACATACACACACGAACATAACTAAATACGCGTAAACTATATTATATACGCGCGCCTGTGTGTGGAAAAATTGTGGAGTGCATTTTCTGCATTTTTGCATTTTTCACCTCCGACAAGCTGTTCATAAAGAAAAGATTTATACGCATACTCTTCCATAATTCATCCCCTTTGCCCACGTATTCCGCTATTTTAAGGCTAAAAAGCACATTTTCTCCCGAAAAGTTTTTGTAATATCAGAGTTAATCGTATTTTTGTGTACAATTTTGG
>OGNV01001497.1_pt1 | contig 14347 bp, 9 predicted proteins | sample 1573561 | NCBI WGS metagenome assembly OGNV01 (sample SAMEA2581892, study PRJEB24529) | metagenome | biome: Human gut stool | place: China | collected 2011
CTCATGTACGGTTCTTAGGGGAGAAGGGGGCAGCAATGCCCTTGACTTACCCGATGTGCAAAAGCAGGGCGACTTCTTCGTGGAGTCTCCTATCATTCTGTTTGCCAGCATTATCTGGTATCTCAAAATCTATCAGAACGGGAAGTATTGCACGTTTCCTCATGCCATCGAGTTCTTGAACCGCCGCTATGAGGATATTTTTCCGATACTGACCTCTTATCCGGAGTTGGAGAACTACCTTTCCCCATTTATGGATGCGTGGCTCGGAGGGGCGGCGGAGCAGCTCATGGGACAGATAGCGTCGGCAAAAATTCCGCTTTCGAGGATGATTTCCCCTCAGCTCTATTGGGTAATGTCGGACAGCGAGTTTACGCTGGACATCAACAATCCCGAAGAGCCGAAAATTCTCTGCGTGGGCAACAATCCCGACCGTCAGAACATCTATGGTGCGGCACTCGGTCTGTATAACTCCCGTATCGTGAAACTCATCAACAAGAAGGGGATGCTGAAGTCGTCGGTCATCATAGACGAGCTGCCGACGATATACTTCAAGGGGCTGGACAACCTTATCGCCACCGCACGAAGCAACAAGGTAGCCGTGTGTCTGGGTTTTCAGGATTTCAGTCAGTTGGTGCGCGACTATGGCGATAAGGAAGCCAAAGTTGTGATGAATACGGTCGGTAACATCTTCTCCGGTCAGGTGGTCGGGGAAACGGCAAAGACGCTCTCCGAGCGGTTTGGTAAGGTGTTGCAGAAGCGGCAGTCCATTTCCATCAACCGGCAGGACGTGTCCACCTCCATCAACACGCAGATGGACGCGCTCATCCCGCCGAGCAAGATTTCAGGGCTTACGCAGGGTATGTTTGTCGGTTCGGTGTCAGACAACTTCAACGAGCGCATCGAGCAGAAGATTTTTCACTGCGAGATTGTGGTGGATGCCGATAAGGTAAAACGGGAGGAAAGTGCCTACAAGAAAATCCCCGTCATTACCGACTTCACGGACGAGGACGGCAACGACCGCATGAAGGAAACGGTGCAGGCGAACTACCGGCGCATCAAGGAGGAGGTGAAGCAGATTGTTCAGGAGGAACTGGATCGCATCGCAAACGATGATAACCTGAAACATCTGTTGCAGCAAAAGTAGCCGGATGAAAAAATCCGTAACTCAACAGTTCTGTGTGTTACGGATTTTTCTTGTTCGCCCGACATGGGCATAATCTAATGGGTGCAAGTCCCTAACGCGGCCTAATAGCGGCAAGCGTACAGCCAAAGACAAGCTGCCAATGGCGACATTGGGTGTGAAGGAAGTCGGCGGCAAAGCACTGGCCTGACGCACAGAAACTTGATACCAAGGCGTTTGCTCGTGGGTGAGACTGCAAGTGAAGTCAAAGCCCGATAGCTATTCGGAACGAGTGGCGTAAATCAAGCAGGCATAAGTGTGAAAGAATATGCTCTTAATCGGGGAGGTCTCACGGACACGGTGGCGACGCAATTACTCAAAGCCGTGGAGTAAAGCTCGCCGTGAGAAGTCAGCAGATGTCATAGTACCTGCCGAGGATAGCGGCAGGGAAGGACCGAACCCAACCGAAGTGAATAATCACAAAACGCTACCGCATGAAAGGAAGAATGCAGAAAATATCAACGCAGAGTGATAGCCGCCCGCAAAAGAATAGGCCGGAAGCCGAAGGATATGTGGGGGTGCAGACTTACATGCGCGTGGTGGATGGTTACCTCACAACGGAACAACCTAAACAATACCCTCTGTTGGAAGCCATACTGTCACCGGCCAACCTTAACCGGGCGTATCTACAAGTGAAACGCAACGGCGGGTCGGCGGGCATAGACAAAATGGACTGTGACCGACTGCTTGGCTATCTATTGGAGCACAAGGAAGAGCTGACAGAGAGTATACGCCAACGGACATATCGTCCGAACCCCGTCCGCAGGGTAGAGATACCCAAGGACAATGGGAAGAAACGTCTGCTGGGCATACCCACGGTCGTAGACCGCATGATACAGCAGGCAATCGCCCAAGTGCTGACCCCAATCTATGAGCGACAGTTCAGACAAGGGAGTTACGGCTTTCGCCCCAACCGAGGAGCGAAGCAGGCATTGGTGAAAGTGACGGAGACAGTCAACCAAGGCTACCGCTATGCGGTGGACATAGACCTTGAACGCTTCTTCGACACCGTCAATCATGCCAAGCTGATAGAGATACTGCAACGGACAATCAAGGACGATGCGGTAATCTCGCTCATCCACCGCTACCTCAACGCAGGGGTGATGATAAGAGGCAAAGTAGAACCGACAAATGAAGGAACACCGCAAGGTGGCCCACTCAGTCCACTGCTTGCCAACATCCTGCTAAACGAACTTGACAAAGAACTTGAAAGGCGAGGCCACCCCTTTGTGCGCTATGCCGACGACGGCCTTATTTTATGCAAGAGCCTGCGAGCCGCAGAGCGCACCAAGGAAAAGCATCACCAAGTTCATAGAGGGAACGCTGAAACTCAAGGTCAACCGCGAGAAAACCGAATGTGCCTATATCGGCAGACTGAAATTCCTGGGCTACGGATTCTATGTGCGCAACGGCAAATGCCGACTGCGCTTGCATCAGAAGAGCGAAGCCAAACTGCGCCGCAACCTAAAATCGTTGACTTCAAGAAGCAACGGAATGGGGTACGTCAAGCGTAAAGAAGCTCTCCGCAGCTACCTGCGAGGGTGGACGGAGTATTATAACCTTGCGGATATGGGAACTAAGGTTGCGAACATAGACCAATGGCTACGCCGCCGAATAAGAATGTGCATCTGGAAAGCTTGGAAACGCCCGAAAACGAGAGTTGCCAACCTAATCAAATGCGGCATAGATAAGTGGAAAGCCTATCAGTGGGGTAATACAAGCAAGGGATATTGGCGCATAGCCGACAGTTGGATACTTACCCGAGCAATCGGAGATGATACACTCCACAAGGCAGGCTATAAATGGATAGGTTGCTATTACAAGGCATCAGCCTTGCCGAAAGGTTGAGGAACCGCCGTATGCGGAACCGCTTGTACGGTGGTGTGAGAGGACAAGCAAACACGAAAAGAGGCAAACACCTCTGATTAGTGTTTGCCTCCTACTCGATTTTCAGTTTCCTGTTTTCAATTCATATATAAGGTGTGGCATTTCTTTTTCGTTGTATATGACGGTGTGGTTGCCGCACAAGGTCATTCCCAGCCTTTCCGACACACGGATGGATGCCACGTTTTCCGGTCGGATACTGCAACAGACGGTTTTCAATCCCAATTCTTCAAAGGCATATTCCAGACACGTGCGGGCGGCTTCCGTACCGTAACCGTTATGCCAGTATGCGTTATCGAGTATATAGCCAAGTTCGACAGCCTCGTTCCCGTTTATGGTACTATTCATCAGACCGGCTTGTCCTATCAACGCACCGCTTTCTTTCAGTATGACGGCAAAATATCCGAACCCGTCCTTGCGGTATCGGGTGAGTTGCCTGTTTATCCATTTGCGCACGTCCTTTTTGGTAAAGCCGTGTTCCCAAGCGTACATGACTTCCGGCTTTCCCATTATGGCAAGGAGTGCGTCCATATCCTTACGGGTTATCCTGCGGATAAGCAGCCGTTCCGTTTCCATGACGACCAGCGATGTGGAAAAGGTCTTTATCTCAAAGCCGTCCTCTTCCCATTCCTTCACAAGCCTGTTGATCGTTTCTTCCACCAGAATGTCATAAGCGGCATCGGGAATGACCTTTATAAAAAAGGTGTCACGGGTTTCTTTCATGACCCACTCGTTGATGTCTTTCAGTTCCTTGCCTTCGGGAATGTAATCCTTGTGTATCATGAACTCGTTGATATTGTCCGCCAACAATTCTTCCAACTGATAGCGGATGTCATCCTCCAATTCGGCGAACGGTATGCTTTCCTCTTCATAGATGCCTTCTATTAAAGCGTCATCCTCTTCCATATCCTCGTCCGGTGTATGATTGCCCCGTTTCATGTCCAGCATATCCTGTGCGAACTGCCCGGATTCCTTGTCCTTGTACTTCTTGGCATATCTTTCCAGCAGTTCCCAGTCCTGACGGCTCATCGGGTATTTGAAGGCGGCACGTTCCACCTCGTTGCAGCGTACCATGTCCGCTTTCACATCTTCGGGCAACGACTGGCATTCCTTGCAGATATGCCGTGCGTGTCCTCTGCCGCTGAATTTCTCGTTGGCTTTGTACTCGCCGCAAATCCGGCAGTAATGCCCCTGTTGTTTCTTCTTTTTCGCCATTTTATTATGCCTCTTCTATTTAGGTTGCAAATTTCGGCATATTATCTCAATGAATAACCCCGATTCGCAATAAAAATTATCTTCTCATACGTTCCATCTCTTCATCGCGCAGCATCCTCTCGTTCAGCTTCTCCTGCATTTTGTCGAGGAAATATGTGCGGCTTTCGTTCTTCCGGCGTTTGATGTCGGTGTAGAAGCGATAGCAATCCTTAGATTCGATGCCGAATATCTTGTAAAGAAGCGGGGCGAGCTGTTTGAGCGGCATATTGCCGTTGTTGATGCAGCCCATCTCGTTGATGCCGTAGATAAGTTCCACGAGGTCGATGGCGTTGCCCGTCCATTGCAGTAGGCTGGTAGTGTTCTCGGTTGTGTTGTTGGCGGATATTAGTGGTGGCAATTGGGGCGTGGCAAGGAACTTCTGCATCTTCCTCACAAAAGATAGAGCCTTGCTGACGTATGCGGCAATCTCTTTCCTTTCTTCGGAAAGGTTGCGCACGGGATGGTGCTGCAACTCGATTTCGATGTAGGCAAGTGCGATAATGATGCGGTTTGGGTCCATGCTGCCGTTACACAGTTCTATCACTTGGGTGGCGAAAGCCGTGTATGCCGTTTCCATATTGCAGTCGCCGGCTTCGTTTATCAGGCGGAAGAACTCGGTTTCCGCCAATAAAAAGTAGTTCATGTTCCTGTCAATTTTGAAGTTTTACACTCTGTTTTCGGTATGCGCACATGAATATGATTGGCAAAAAACGCGGCAGAAAACATAAAATCCAACACATAATTTTGCAAAGCATTGGATTTCAACTACATAAAACTCAATATTTTTTGTCAGGTATAAAATTGGAAGAACTTAATTTGTTTTTAATCAATACATTTATGTGTTCCCCGGAAATAAAAAATGTGTTCCGGGCATACATTTTAACACTCTTGTCTATTCATCAAGGGTATATATACTGCGGCATACTCCGTTGGGATAGCTTTTCAATGAAGCGAGTGTCCAGTGTTTTTCGTAGTGTGCAGATTGGAAAAAATGTCGTCCGGTTCCCGCAATGAAAGGAACAGTGTATAGTATGATTTCATCCACCGCCTGCATACGTAGCAGCCCGTTGATATAGTCTGCCGTGTCCGATGTGGCTTCCGCGAGATAGCGGGTGTCCGTGCCGTCTTTCCGCCATTCGTGCAGCATGGAGATGGAATAGTCCGGAGTGACATGGTAAAGGGCTTTTTTTCTGATTTCATCAAGACCGCAACGGTCAAGGCTCAGTTCCTTATACACTTTGCCATATAACTCGGAAGAAAGACATCCGTCCATCGTCAGGACGGCAAGAATCTGAACTTTTCCCATAATCGTTTTATCTTGTTAGGCAAGGTGCAAAAAAGTAGCGTGCAATCCACACTACTTCAAGCGTAGGCTCTGGTAAAGCCCCTGAAAGAAACACGTGAATGCACGCTATGCGTAGGCATAGCATAAGCATCACGCAATTAGCTTCTTTCAGTTTCAATTTACCAGATTTACGCCTGAAACTCCTTGCGGTCTTATTCTATATGTCGGTGGCGAAAGAGACTTATCAATCGCCGTTATTTCTCAAATGTTCTGCAAATATAGCGAAATTCAGCGAATTACGGGCTATGGTTGCCGAAATTTATATTTAAGTCCATACTCTTCAAGTTTGCTGTATAGTGCTGATCTGCTTATTCCCAACAGTTCGGCGGCGGCACTCCGGTTGCCGTTTGTCTGTTTTAACGCACGCAATATCCGTTCCTTATCCTCCGCATCATTGCGCAGGGCAAAGCTGACGGGAGAGGTCGGTTTCGTCACGGCAAGTTCCAGATGCTCTTTCGTGACCACTCCTTCCTGCGCCTGTAATACGGCTCCCATGATTTTCTGCCGAAGCTCCCTCACATTGCCCGGCCATGTGTGGGTCAGCAACGCTTTACGGGCTTCGGAACTGAAACCACTCACGTTACATTCCAACTCTTTGTTGGCTATATCACGGAAGAACTCCGCAAGCGGCATAATGTCCTCCTTACAGTCACGCAAGGGCGGCACGGTTATCACAAAATCACGCAGGCGATATAGCAAATCTTGCCGGAAACGCTTTTCATTCACCGCTACTTCCAAATCTTCATTAGTGGCGGCGATGATACGGACATTGAAACTTCTGTCCGATTTGTCACCGACCGGGCGATACAGTCTTTCCTGTATGGCGCGGAGTAACATCTGTTGGGTTTCCAACGCGAGGTTGCCCACCTCGTCCAGAAACAACGTGCCGCCTTCCGCCTCATGGAAATATCCTTTCTTAGCACAGTCTGCTCCTGTAAACGCTCCCTTGACGTGTCCGAAGAAGGCTGAGGGCGCAAGCTCTTTTGAGAGTGAACCGCAGTCCACTGCCACGAAAGGTTTGCCTGCACGTTTGCTCTTGTCGTGCAGGTGGTGGGCGATATGCTCCTTGCCTGTGCCGTTTTCTCCGAATATCATCACGCTCATGTCGGTTGCAGCTACCAGCCTAATCCTGTGCATGATTTTCTGAAAGGCTGAACCGTCACGGGCGAACATGGGCATACGGCGGAGTCCCACCTGACGCTCCTTCTGTATGGAGCGGATAAGGGGGACGAGTTTGTCTTCCACAAGTTGTTTGGGTATGTAATCCAAAGAGCCGAGTTTCATACTTTCGACAGCCGTATGCACTTCGGCATAGTCGGTCATAATGATGAAGGGTTGCAATTTTCCCTCCTTGCGCATCCAACGCAACAGGTCTATCCCGTTGCCATCGGGCAGACGCAGGTCCGAAACAACTATATCGTCATCCGTTGCCTGTTGCAGATGTTTCTTTGCTGTCGAAAGGTGGTAAGCCTGCACGGTGCTGTATCCCTCTCGCATCAGCAGGTTGCAGACATATTGGCAATACACGATATTGTCCTCCACCACTATTATTCTTGTCTTATCCATTTTCGTATTTTCTCCTTTCCTCTTTTGCCAACCGGATTATTTCCGCTCCCTTGTTCAACACGGCGGTCGCAGCATGGCTTAACGTTTCTTCATCTGGGATTACATTGCTATGAAACAATCCGTAAAGTTCCCTCAGCGGCTGGTCAGCACGGAGTATCTCCCACGAGCTGCGCAAGTGGTGTGTCAGGGCATCCAGCTTTTGCAGGTCTTTTTCTGTTGCCGCATCCCGTACAGCCTTCATTTCCTTCTCTGTTTCCGTTATCAGCTTCTCCAGCATGACGACTTCATTGCCGTATGACAACAAGGCAGAAAAGTCCGGCTTAGAATCTTGTGTCGCGTTTATGGCACATCTGTCGGAAACCTCCATCAGTTCTGATATTGAGAAAGGTTTGAACAGGCATCCGGCAAATCCTTTTGCCAAAAGTTCCTCCGCATCGCAACTGCCCGAAGCGGTTGCCACGACCACGGGGATTGTCTGAGAATTGCCCACATTGGATGAGTGCAGCAGTTCCAACAACTCAAAGCCGTTCATGCCGGGCATATTCAAGTCTGTCAGCAACAGGTTGTATTCTTTCCGGCGTAGCATCTCCATCAGTTCCGCCGCATCGGTGCAAGTATCGCAATGTATCCCTTCTTGGGCATACATTTCTTTTAGCATCAGGAGCAGCACCTCATCATTGTCGATGGCGACAACATTGAGGTTTCTATCCTGTCGGTGGATATAAGTCTGTATCTCTTTTTCCAGCACTTCTTCGGCTTTCGACATGGGTATCTCCACCGTGAAACGGCTTCCTTTTCCTTTCTCGCTATCCAACTGTATTGTTCCATGAAGCATCGTTACGATATTATGCACGATGGCAAGTCCAAGTCCGAAGCCGTCCTTAGCGGCGGCATTTGACAGGCGTTCAAATGCACCAAATACACGTCGCTGTTCCTCTTCGGTCATGCCTGTACCCGTATCTTCAACCGTAATTATCAGAACTCCATCGGTGTAGCCGGTAGTCAGCGACACACCGCCTTCCTCCGTAAACTTGATGGCGTTTGACAGCAGGTTGTTTCCGATTTGAATTATTCGCTCCTTGTCGGTCAATACAACGGCATCACTTACGTTCTTCACTGTCAGCGATAGCCCTTTGTTCATGGCTATTGGCATGAACCCCGTTTCAAGGTTATGCACGATTGTGGAAATACGGCAGGGTGACAGTCTGGGCTGTTCTTTGCCGTTGTCCAATCGAAAGAAGTCCAGCAAAGCGTTGAGCATATCCCGCATACGGTCGGAGGATTGTTGTATGCTTTGAAGAAAATGCACATTATTCCCTTTGCTGCACTCTTTATGCAACAGCTCCGTATAACCTGTTATTGCAGTCAGCGGTGTGCGCAGTTCATGGGTGATGGTATGCACCGCCTTCTTCCGGGAGGCTATCAGAACTTCATTCTGTTGCACGGCTTGTTCCAATTTCCCAATCAGATCCGTTGTCTTGCGCTTGTATTGTTTGATGCTCTTTGCATCACGATGTATGATGATGTAGGAAATTAACAACAATAGAAGGACAAATCCCATTAAACCGCCTACTTGCATAAATGACTTTTCACGCATGGCGGTTATTTCGTCTTCCCGGTTTTGCAGGTCGGCTTGAACTTTCTTTTCTATTTGGGCTATCAAATCTTGCAGCTGCCTGTTAAGTTCTGCATTACGACCCGCAAGACTGTCGGCTTGTTTCGACAAACGGCGGCTTTGCGCTTTCTGTTCACTGATTACGTTTCTATTGAGCGAATTAAGCATGGAAGTGGTTTCCGTTGGCTGTACTTCCTTTTTCTTGCCGAAGATGCCCAAGAAACCTTTTCGCTTTGGCTTCTTGGGCTGTTCCTGCACAATCTTCTGCACAATAACAGGTGTTTGATTGGCTATCCTCATGTTGATGGATTGTTGCTCATCCATTAACCGGACTATCTGGAATATTTGTCTTTCCTTATCCTCTAAAAGATAGCGTACACTATCAATACGCTCAATCGAATGAATTTTATTGAACAGGCACAATGTGCTATCCAATGCGATACGTTGGGTATGATAATTTTCCAAATCCGTTTCGTCCCAATCCAATACAGTTTCTCCCAACAAAGAGAACTCTATCAATCGGATATGAATACGGTTTACCTCCTTCCTGAATTCATCTATCTGTTGATTGCCAACTTCCAGTGCTTCCACCTCCTGCCATTCATAATGCCAAGTATAAGCTATTCCTCCGATTAGTAACGTAATCAGCAAATAGCCGGAAGTTACTATCTTGTGAAGATGTTTCATTATATACTTGCTACTGTATTACTTTTATATGACAATAACTATTTAATGTCATACGCAATGAAATTATATATTCTCAAATAAATATTTTTTCCCTTGTATAAGTAAATAGAAAACGAAAATTGTAGTAACAGCATCAGCCAAAGGCATAGATAACCATATTCCGTCCACTCCAAACCATCGTGGCAGAAAAAGAATTCCGGCAACCAAGAGAACCGGACCACGTAAAGATGCCACGACTAATGATAATCCCGGCTTATCAATAGCGGTAAAAAAACTGGCAGCAAAGATATTGAAACCATTGAAAATGAATACTAAGGACATAAATTTTGCTCCTCGGATTGCAAAATTAACAACCTCCGATTCCGATGAATTGATAAATAGTTCAATAGCGACACGTCCACATGTCCACAGTAAAAATATCATAATTAACCCACATAAAAGATTACTTATCAAAGCTAATCTAACGATGCTTTTCACACGTTGCATATATCGTGCGCCCCAGTTGTAACTGATGATTGGTATCATACCATTCGATATTCCTAAAATAATGCTCGTTCCGAAGAACACAAGATAATCCACCAATGTAAAAGCGGCAACCCCTGCTGGTCCAACATATTTCATCAATGTAATATTAAATAGATATACAATAACACCCGTTGCTATTTCAGTAAGTCCTTCTGAAGAACCATTGTAGAACAGGTGACTAAACGTTTTGAGAGAGAATCGTCCGTGCGCATTTGATAACCCGGTGTTATTTCGCAGTTGTTTCACAATCACACAACCTGACACAACGGCTCCGAGCGTGAAACTAATGCCAGTTCCGAGACCTGTACCAAATGTTCCCATGTCGAAATAAGATACGAATATCACGCTTGATGCAATATTCAGCACAATAGTGCCGATCATTATCATCATGGCGAAACGGGGATGCCCCAATGCCTTAAGTGTATAATCGAAAAAGAGTTGAAAGCCAATTCCGGCAAGCCACGGCATAAGACCATATATATATTTCGTAGAAAGTGGCAACAACAAATTATCCGCACCGAGGAATACAGCAATTTCATCAGCGAAAATATTGACCTCGATTGTTGCTGTTACAGTGAAAAATATTAACCCTATCAACCCGCTGATTAGTGCTGTTTTTGCTCCGGTGTAATCACTTTGCCCCATCCGTATGCCCATTTGAGCTTGCGTACCTACTCCTATCATCAATGCCACCGCTGTTACCAACGTATATATGGGAATAACAATATTGACAGCAGCCAAAGCCGTAGCACCTATTAGACGTCCCACAATAAGCCCATCGGCAATGGATTGCATAGCAAGAAACAGCATTGCACCAACGCCCGGTAAAGCGTAACGAAGGAATAGTGATTGGAGTCGTCCGCGTGAGAGTTGCAGTTCGTTTTCTGATATAGTTGTTTCCATTTCTTTTTTTGTGCAAAAATACAGGGTTTTCCACTTGTCAGGAAAGAATAATCTTCCGTTTTATGGTACTTTTCGATACAATTATTTGTTAGAAAAGAATTTTATCGCTATTTTTGTGTGTAATAAAAGTGCAAAATAATGACACCTGCAAAATATTCACATTCCATTCCCCCTCAAAATTTGGCTGTTGGCACAACAGATTTAACGAGGAATGTAGGTAATAGGATAGATATAACTGGTTGCATTGTGTTACTGGTACAATCTGGGTATGCTGTTATCAACGTCAACTCCAGACGATGGGCATTGAGGCAAGGTGATGTTCTTATCTTGTTTTACGATGATATGATGGTGGTTAATGAGCGGTCAACTCTTTTCTCTGCGCAGTTTGTCACACTTGATTACAAACATATCGAAGACACAGTCTGCAAGATGACCGCATCAGATTTTTGGTATATCCACTACTACGAGTGTCCTGTATATCACGCTTCACAAGAAGAACAGCAGCTCCTCAGTAGTTGGTGGCGACAGATGGAATGGTTTGATAACCGGGAAAATAGCATACAGCGTGACAGCCTATTGGCAAGCGGTTTTTATGTTTTTCTATCGGCTGCGGAGGCAACTATTACTGAATTACCCTCAAAACCGTTGCCTGATACTCGAAGCAGGAAACTCGTTGTCGATTTCTATAAATTGTTGGCTCAACATTGTAAACGCCATCGGGATGTTGCTTTTTATGCCAATGAATTGTGTATCACAACTACCTATTTGTATAAAGTATGCCTCAAAGTATTAGGTTTTTCGCCAAAAGAAGAAATTGATCAATTAACTATTTTCGAGATAAAAAGTTATCTCACGAATACCGATATGCCTATAAAACAGATAGCTTCTGAGTTAAATTTTGAGGATGTTTCCTACCTATGTCGTTATTTCAAGCGATTAACAGGTATATCTCCTGCTGATTACCGAAAAGGGCTGGCAAGGCTATAAAAAATGAATTGTTGCATAGGAATAAACGCCTCAAGTAACTACATTATAAAAAATGGTGAGATTACAATAAACTAAGAGATGATTAATAAGATGCCGATTGACAATATAAATTCAATCGGCATCTTGAAATATAATTTACGATATAATGTAACTTACAATTTTAATCCTTTTGGTCGGTTCTCGTCATTGACATATAGCCCCGGACGCCCGATTATAATATGGTCGGCAATGAAATTGCCCGTCGGACTTCGTTCTCTTGCCGGACTGCGTATCTGCGGCGGTGTCCCTTCGGGATATTGCGTCTGTCTGTTACGCACATCTTCCGTTTCCGGCTTGACCTGCTGCCCTTCGTTCTCCTTGTCGGCGACTTCGGGCGTGGGCGGCGCAAGTTCCAGCTGTATCTTGCGGTCAAGGGCGGCAAGTTCGGACTTCAACTGTTTCAGTTCGTCCTCCTTCTTCCACACCTTGCCCGCTATCTCCTGCAACTGCGGTATCTCACGTTCCAGCACCTCGTTCTTCGCCTTGTACTGGTCGATGATGGAGGGGATACGCTCCAGCGCGTTGAGGAAGTTGCGGGCGGCAGCCACCGGATCAGCCATCGCCAGATGCCCGTTGTTGTAGGTGTACTTGTAGTTCCCCTCAATCACGAAGCGGTTGTCGGTGAACTCCAGCCCCTCTTTGAGCATCCTCTCGCTGACCACCTTTATCGGGAAGCCATATAGTTCACCGATTGCCGTGTACTGCCCTCCGGTGGTGGCGTTCTTGGCTATCTCCTGCAAACGCTTTCCGAGAACCTTCTCGTCGGTGGAATCCACTCCGTCCACCCGCAGATGATTGAGGCGGTTGCCCTCCTTGTCGGTCTGCACCACCGAGAGAAAGCGGTTCCAGTCCTCCGTCATGGCATCAATGAAAGCCGTGTTGTGGCGCAGTTCTCCCGTCTTCAACTCCAACTTGAACTCCGAGTCACGCTTGCCCTTGTTGAACGATTTGCGCTCACCTTCGAACGAGGCGATGCGCTTCTCCAACTTTGCTTTGTCGAGCAGATCCGTGTTGCCGGAGAGCAACGCCATATACTCCGAGAAGTTCATGCCCGATTTCTCGTCCATAGCCCCCTCGTCGATGGTACGCGCACCCATCGCACCACTTTTGAGCTGGCTGATGAAAGTCTGCTTGCAGTGCAGGAGGTTGAACTTGTAGCTGTCCAACGACTTCTCCACCGCATAGATGATTACATTTACGTTGTTCCCGGCAAAATGTTTAGCTATCTCGTTTCCGGCTCTAACTCCGCGTCCGTCACGCTGTTGCAGGTCGGACGGTCGCCACGGCGTGTCCAAATGATGGATTGCTACACACCGTTTCTGTGCATTCACACCCGTGCCGAGCATACTCGTGGAGCCGAATAACACACGCACCGTTCCGGCGTTCATGGCGTCTATCACCGCTTTCCGCGCCTTGTCGGTCTTGCACTCCTGAATGAAGCGTACCTCGCTTGGCGGTATGCCGTAATCCTCCGTCAGTTTGCGTTTGATTTCCGAATATACGTTCCACCCGTCCCCCGGCTGGTATGTCCCCAAGTCCGAGAAAACGAACTGCGTGCCTTTCTGCGCGTCGTATTTTTGGTAATACTCCGCGATCATTTTGGCACAGTGGCTCGCCTTGTTGTCGGGGTGGTCTTCGTAGTTCGGGTCTATCATGCGCATATCCAGTGCCATTTTGCGGGCATAGTCCGTGGCGATAAGCATCTTCGCCTTTTCCTCCGTTTCCGAGAGCGGCAGCCTGCCCAACAGTGTGGCGTCGCCCGTCTTGGCAAATTCCATCAGTTGCTTGATAAAATACTCTTGGTCAGGCGTGGGCGGTATGTGGTGCAGTATCTCGTTCTTGTGCGGACGGTCCACGCCCACATCCTCCGCCGTTCGGTAGTCCGTAATCTCGTTGTAGAAGGCGGCAAGCTCCGGCACTTTGATGAAGTATCGGAAACGCTCCTTCTGCACCACGTTGTTCGTCACGTTAAATTCAAAATCCGTCGTCTTCTTGGCGAATATCGCCGCCCAAGCGTCGAAACAGCGGATGTCCTGCCGTTCCAGCTCCTTCGGGCGCAGGTACTTGAACAGCAGGTACAACTCCGTCAGAGAGTTGCTGATGGTCGTGCCGGAAAGAAAAGTCGCTCCCAAGTCCTTGCCCGTGCGCTCCTGTATGGTACGTATGGCAAAGAGCATATTCAGTGCCTTCTGGCTTCCTTCGCTGTTTCCCAGCCCCGCCACACGGTCGTGGCGCGTGTTAAAAGTCAGATTCTTGAACTGGTGGCTCTCATCTATGAAGATGTGGTCTATGCCCATCTGCTTAAAGTCCACCACGTCGTCCGTGCGTGACTTTATGGCGTGTTCCACCTTCTCCAGCTTCG
>OGNV01001502.1_pt1 | contig 14271 bp, 17 predicted proteins | sample 1573561 | NCBI WGS metagenome assembly OGNV01 (sample SAMEA2581892, study PRJEB24529) | metagenome | biome: Human gut stool | place: China | collected 2011
TTTTTGTGTCCAAAGTATTGACATAGATCCAATAGGACATAAAAGTGTACTAATGTAAAACACGAAAGGAGAATGCAATATGGAGAATACGATGAAGATGTATGTAACAGCAGATGAAAGGACGGTTGTTATACCGATAGCGCCCATGATATGCTCGAAAGTCCATTCGCTCTTTTCTTTGTATACACTTGTAAGGACGAAATAATTCCCCACCCAAAAAAGGATAAGAAAAAGGATATTCTTGATAATGCCGTTCATATAGCTTTCAGAAGCTGATGTGTTCATAGTGTTATCTCCTTGTTTTAGCAATTTTAGTATATGTCAATTTGGACTAATACTAGTCCCATTGTAACACATGTCTGTACATAAAATAAAGAGAAAAAAGGACTAATTTTAGTCCGAAAGGAACTCTTATGTCAGACATGAAAATTAAACAGGATAAGCAGAATACGATTGGTAACAATATTCGGAGAGTACGTAAAGAACGTGGAATAGGACAGACTGAACTTGTAAGGGAATTACAATTGATTGATGTAGATATGACAAGAGAAACGCTTGTGAAGATTGAGAGAGGCATACAACATATACAGTTGGAGCAGTTAAGGGGTATAAGGGATATTCTAAATACAACATATGATGAATTGTTGGATAAATAATGCTGTAAAAACATTCGTTGAATTTTACAGCATTACTGTTTATAATATAAGTGTAAAAGAAAGAGATTAAGTATTTGGAAAGGAAGATGATTTTTATGTCTAATATTTTACCTGTTTCAGATTTAAGAAATTATAATGAGGTATTAAAAAACTGTCAGATTGGAGAGCCTGTATTTTTAACTAAAAATGGAAGAGGTCGTTTTGTGGTAATGGATATTGAGGACTATGAGCGTGAAAAAGCAGAGAAAAAGTTATTAATGAAATTGCAGGAAGCAGAAGAAGCGGTAAAAGACGGCAATGGGTGGCTGACTTTAGATGAATTGAAAGGCATTGTCGAGGAATAAGGTATGATGAAATTACGAATAAACCCATTGGTGGCAGTAGATTTAAAAAATATTAAGGAACATATTGCAGAAGATAATGCTAATGCAGCACTTGAAACAGTTCAGTCGATATACAGTCAATTTGAAAATGTGCAGAGATTTCCTAATATTGGTGCTGATTTATCTAAGCGAGTCAGTTTTAAAAGCGATTATAAGTATATTGTGTGGGAAAATTATGTAGTAATCTACAAAGTCGGAAAGGAATATGTTGAGATTTATAGGGTAGTGAATAGATATCAAGATATTACGAGAATATTTGAATAGGAGGTTGTAGAATGGAGTGCATTAAAAATATTTTAAATAATGAAGTGTTTTGGCACTTTGTTACTGTAGTTACTTCATTTATCATTGTAGAGATTACTTTAAGTTCTGAAAGAAAAAATAATAGAGAAAGCATTGAAATGCAAGAGAAACAGCAAAAAGAACAACAACAGATAGATGAAAGGTTACATAATGAAAGTTTGCAAGTTGAAAAGGAACAAGTACGAGCTAATTTATTGCCATTTTTAAAACTTGAACAAGAGATAAAGATTGGTCAAAGAAACGGTTACTATGCTTTTCCATTAACAATCACCAATTTGGGAAATAGTGGGGCTTTTGATGTGAAAGTGGAATATAAAGTATTGGATAACCATTTATGTTATGTATATAAGGATGAATTGTGTGGTGATGTAGATTATTATCAGTATACGGGATTTTTGTTTGATAATGTTTTACCAGTAGGACATTCGGGTTCATTTGAAATTCTTTTAGATAGTTTCAGAAATGGAGAACATTTGCAGAAAAGTGATAAAGTTGCAATTGGAGAGGTTCATTTTTCTGTTTTATTTAAAGATTCACTATATAATCAATATCGTCAGGAGTATATGTTTCAATACGATTCAAAAAGTGGGTGTGGAAGAGTTGAGAGCTATTTGCCACAATTAATAGCGGAAAATGATATTTAACGTGTGGTAACCCACACGTGTAAAATTATTTAGGGAAAAGGCTTCGTGGCATTAATTTGGCATTAAAAAATATGATAGCCGATTCTATAGGGTAAAAAATGCGGAATATGATTACTGAAATCACTGAAAAACAGCTATTTTAATAGCAATTAAAGAACCCTGTACGGAGTTTGAATAAAAAGGTAAATCTCTACAAAGCTTGTATTTATGGGCTTTGTAGGGATTTTTTAGATAGCGCTGGGTACGATTTGGGTACAAAATTTAACCTGGAAACATAAAAATGTCTCGCATGGAGTTTACTTGATTGATGGGATTCTTGAATCTAAACAAATGGGATTCTTCATCTGGAATATCAGGTTCACAGGATACATCCACAATTTTCACTAAATATTTTGATTCTAAAGTATATAATGCGCCTAATATATACAGAGTATTTTTCAATGAACTATCTGTAAAATTTTCCGTACGACTGTGCTTTATGTTGTCATAAGATTGCCACCACGATAAAGATTTTGCAGGCTGGCTAATTGACCATGATTCAAATGGTTTGATTGACAGTTGTTTTGATAATACATTAAGCTCAATATCTATAATGGCAGGCTCGTTTTGAAGTATTACGTTAGCATAGTGAGAAATTGCTTTTCTATCATTGAAGTTGAAGGAGCAGTACAATTTAAAGAAAGAGTCTAATTCTGCTCCAATACTTTGTATTAAAGAAGCATATTCATTTGAAAAGGTAGAGTAGTTAGAGGTAGATAATTCTACATAATTAAATGTATTGATTAATTTTTTTTCGAGCATTAAATAGTAGCCCCAATAATCATTTAGAAATTCTTGTCTGTTCATATAATTCCCTTCGTAAGTTAATTTTTAAAATCTACAAAATTATTATTTTGGACTCAATCCCATTTTATCCATAACTTCATCATGTGCTTTCTGGATTTTTAACCTATCCTGCCATGCTTCTGATTCTGGATAAATATCCATCCAAAGATTAAAATCAGCTTCCGCTTTCAGCAGAGCTTCCCCACGTTTTTTCACATCTTTGATTTCATTGCATTTCTCGACTTCATCTATATATTTCTCATACCGTTCTAACCATGATTGCATCAGCGATAATGTTCCAAAGCTGATTCCAACCATATCATTTCCGTCTTTATCCTGATATTCAAATAATGAACCGTCATACTGGCGGAATATCTGAAAAAGTCGGTGTATGGCTTTTACACCATCAAAATCTGAATTTGCAAGTACTTCAGGGTTGACCGCAAGTGCCTCTGCTATTTTTTCAAGGGAAGATGGTTTGGGGTTTCTTCTGCCGCTTTCGTATGCACGAATGTAGGCTTCGCTTGCACCGACCATTTCTCCTAACTGTTTTTGAGTGAGATGTCGTTCTTGTCGGATGCGCCTTATATTTTCACCAACTGTCATTGTGATTTCCCCCTACTTTAAAGCTATGGATGTTTCAACATCATATATAGCATACCACACAAGATAAAAAATTAAAAGAAAAAAGATATTGACACGAAACAAATGTTACGATATTATAAAAACGAAACAAAATGATACTATACAGAAACAAATAAAGAAAAGAACACTATGAACGAAAAAATTTACTACAGTGCAGAAGATATTGCAAAGATGCTCGGTGTGAGCATGGGAAAATCTTACAAGATTTTGCGAGAAATGAATAAGGAACTTGCTGGAAAAGGCTTCCTTACAATCGCAGGTAAAATTCCGGTGGAGTATTTTCGTGAGAAATGGTATGGCGGAGCCAAGGAGGTGAGTGCATGAGCTGCAGTGCAAAACGAGATCCAAATGGAACGTGGCATATCCAGTACCGGTGGACAGACTGGACGGGAACCAAGAAAAAATCCCAGAAGCGGGGATTTAAGACAAAGAAAGAAGCTGAGGAATGGTATGCGCATTTCATATTGCAGCAAACTTCTGATCCGACCATGACCTTGTAGAATTTGTGAAGTCATTAGAGCCTAAGACAATGAAAGAACGCTTGGCGGAAAAGCAGAAGGTTGTGAAAGAGCAGACACAACAAAAATCTATGCATACACAGGAACATGGCACATCGAGGAAACATAATATCAGTACCGAATTGTAATTCGGGGAAAGAGAGGCTGTTTATGAATATTACATACGAAAAAAATGGAGATTATTTGATACCAAACTTAATTTCTGATCCGGAGCCGGAAGGGGAACTGAGAAAGTTTGGACTTATGAGAAGACATTATCTGAAAGAGCATCGGAGCGGTATCTATCAGGCGATGCTATTAAGCGGAAAACTAAAGGAACATTTGCTTATGATGCAGGAACAGGCAGAGGCACAGTTTGATTTGCTTGTAAAGCAAATGGCAGAACAAGAGGGCGTGACTGAACATCTGAAAGAGAAAAATCAGATGCTTTGGGTGCAGAGGATGAATAATATTCGAGAGAGAGCGGAGGAGATTGTGAGAGCAACGTTATTACAATGATGATTACACACTACAACAGAAGGCTGATTTTATCGAATCAGCTTTCTATTGGTTATATACCAATATGCATGCAAATACTAGACTTAAGTAGGAGAAATTGGCAGATGGGAGGCAAAAATACATGGAAGATATAAATATTTATGGATATATGCGAGTGTCATCTAAGGAACAAAATGAGGATAGACAGAAAATCGCATTAACGGAGATGGGAGTACCTGAGAATAACATTTATATGGATAAACAGTCGGGTAAGGATTTTGAGAGAACACAATATAAGCGGTTATTGCGAAAATTAAATGAAAACAGTGTGCTGTATATCAAGTCGATTGACCGCTTAGGCAGGAATTACGGGGAATTGAATGAGCAGTGGCGCATTATTACAAAAGAGAAGAAAGCAGATATTGTTGTCATAGATATGCCGCTGTTAGATACCCGCAGAGAAAAGAATTTGCTTGGAACATTTATCAGTGATGTCGTTCTGGCATTGCTTAGCTATGTTGCAGAAAATGAACGCACCAATATCAAGCAAAGACAGGCGGAGGGAATTGCAGCAGCGAAAGCAAGGGGGGTAAAGTTCGGCAGACCACCATTACCAATCCCACAAAACTTTTATCAGATGCACAAAGACTGGCGGGCAGGGAAAATCACAATAGAAGAAGCTGCTAAGGCTTGTAATATGTGCCCTAAGACGTTTTACAGCAAGGCAGTAAAATATGAAAAATCCAGTTAAATAGTTCATGCGTTCTAACTGAAATGGTATACATTTCCAGTAATCGTATACATAAAACCATTCTTACATATTGTATCACGAAATCAGTCGAAATTCAGTAATTTCCTGTCAAAACTTCGTGAAATTTCACAGTTACAAATCCAAATTTTTCTCATGAAAAAAAGTATACATTTTTTCCAAGCTGGCTATCAAGGATAGCCGGCTTTAGAAATGAGGATAAAAATGGATAAGTTAATTGATCTGAATACTTATCCGGTCAGTGAAAATCTTAAAGCATTGCTGAAGGATAAGACAACAAAGAAAAATATTATATTTGCGACATCGGTATATAGTTCCAAAGGTACTCCAATCAAGGAAACTGAGCAGATGACAGAAGAAATCTTAAAGGGATTTACGCAATATGAGATACAGCCGAGGGTGCTAAAGAATAAGGAACAACAGCAGGAACGTACCAGAGCCAAAGCAGAGGTGTTTACGCCATCGTGGATATGTAACAAAATGAATAACCATTGCGATGAGGAGTGGTTTGGAAGAAAAGATGTTTTTAATGTTGAATGTGAGCAGGGTTGGCTGGTAAACACAGAAAAAGTGGAGTTTGACACAGCGGATGGATGGAAAAAATATGTCGATTCCAAAAGGCTTGAGATTACCTGCGGTGAAGCTCCCTACATTGTATCACGCTATGATGCAGCTACCGGAGAACTGCTTGAGATTAGGCAGCGGATAGGGATTTTAGACAGAAAACTGCGTGTGGTAAATGAAAATACAGACAGTGCAACTGAATGGTTCAAATGGGTGCTTCGAGCATATCAGAGTGTGTATGGTTATGAATTTCAAGGAGACAGCCTTCTGATTGCAAGAATCAATTTGCTCATAACTTTTGTGGACTATATGCAGGACAGGTGGGGGAGAGTTCCAACAGATGTAGAACTGCGAAAGATTGTGAATGTTATTGTCTGGAACCTGTGGCAGATGGATGGAATATCCGGGACGATTCCCTTTGGAAAGCCCAAAGAGGAATATCATCAATTTAGTCTATTTGACTTTGTGGTAGCAGATGAGCCGAGAAAGCAGGATATAGAAGACCCGGAAGAAGTGTACTGCCGGATCTATGACTGGCGCAGCGATAAGTCGCTGACGTACAAAAGCATGAAGGAAGGTAGATGAGATGAAATTTGATTATGTAATTGGAAATCCACCGTATCAGGAAGAAGCTGAAAGTGAGTCAACATCAAATGGACAAAAACCAAGGAAAAATATTTTTCAGCATTTTCAGATACAAGCAGATAAAATTGCTAAAGATAGCTCTGTTTTGATATATCCGGGTGGAAGATGGATGCATCAATCTGGGAAAGGATTGAAACAGTTTGGAAAAGACCTAATAAATGATTGCAGATTAGCATCCATTGAGTTTTATCCAGATGCTAAAGAAGTATTTGGAAGTGCGGCTGATTTAGCAGATGGAGTAACAATAGTTACGAAAAGACAAGATAAGGCGACAGATGGATTTGATTATATATATTCGCAAAATGGACTAGAGAAGAAGGTACATGCAGACAATCCGGGAAGTGATTTAATGCCATTAAATCCAAATGATATTGAGATTAGCAGTAAAATAAGAAATTTCGTTATAAAAAATAATTACAAATTTTTGCATGATGCTATTTTGCCACGATCGTTATTTGCTATAGAAAGTGATTTCGTTGAAAAAAATCCAACAAAAGTAAGGGAATATATTGATGGAGAAGAAATAGATGTTAGAAAAGAAATAAAGTTATTTACTAATGATAAAGCAGGAAAAGCAGGCAGAGCAAAATGGTTTGTGGCAGATAGAAGTGTAATCAAACAGAATGCTGAATATATTGATGAATTTCAGGTTGTGGTTTCTAGTGCGAATGCGGGCGGTCAAAAAAGAGACAACCAAATAGCCATAATTGATAATTATTCTGCATATGGAAGATCACGAGTGGCACTACGATCCTTTAAGACATTTGAAGAGGCTAAGAATTTTTATGAATATGCAAAAAGTTACGTGGTAAGATATGCATTTTTAATGACTGATGAAGCACTAACGTCACTTGGTTTGCTCGTTCCTGATATAGAAGATTATTCTTTGAATAATGGAATTATAGATTTTAACAGAAATATAGATGAACAGCTTTATAGTAAAATACAATTGAATGATAGTGATATAGCATATATAAAAAATGTTGTGGATAATCACAGATGAGGAGGAATAGCATGAATAAACCTAATATTCAGACAACCAAACAGGTAGTTCCGATGCTTTATGGCTATTCCACTCCGGAAGTGGTTCGTCACAGTGGCTGGACAAAGATAGGATATACAGAGCAGGATGTAGAAACTCGTATCAATCAACAGACACATACTGCTGATGTCAAGTGGCATCTTGAATGGAAAGGAAATGCCACTTTTGATGATGGTTCAGGGGAGACATTCATAGATAAGGACTTTCATGCTTATTTGCGAAAATCCGGTATAGAGCAGGAAAATGGAAAAAATAATGAATGGTTCCATGTGGATGGCACCACATCAAAGCAGATGTTTCGTGATTTTAGGGAAGATCATGGTATTTTAAAAACAACAGAAACTGTGATTCCGTACAAATTGCGTGAGGAGCAGCAGAGTGCGGTTGCAATGACAGTTGATTATCAGGCAACTCATAAAGATGGAGAGTTTCTGTGGAATGCCAAGCCGAGATTTGGAAAGACGTTATCGGTCTATGATTTTGTGCAGAAAATCGGGGTAGAAAAAGTGTTGATCGTCACAAATCGACCGGCGATTGCAAATTCATGGTTTTCAGATTATGTCAAATTCCTGGGTAGTGAATCGGGTTATCTTTTTGTGAGTGAAGTTGACGCACTGAAAGGAAAACGAGGGGTATTTACAAGAGAAGAATATACACATTTGCTCTTGGGAAAAGACAGTGACAATCTAAAATGTATTGAATTTGTATCCTTGCAGGATATGAAAGGTTCCATTTATTTTGGAGGTCAGTATGATAAATTAGGTGAGGTCGCAAATATGGAGTGGGATATCCTTGTCATCGACGAAGCACATGAGGGTGTGGATACCTACAAAACAGATGTTGCATTTGATCGTATTAAGCGTAAATTTACGTTGCATTTGTCGGGAACACCGTTTAAAGCACTTGCCAATAATAAATTTGCTGATGATGCTATCTATAACTGGACTTATGCAGATGAACAGAAGAAAAAACGTGACTGGGATGTTTCAGCAGAGGAAGAAAATCCGTATTCAACATTGCCACAGCTTAATCTCTATACTTATCAAATGTCAGAAATTATCAAGGATGAGCTTCAGCAGGGCATAGAAATTGGCGGGGAGACAGAAGAATATGCATTTGATCTGAATGAGTTTTTTGCGGTTACCAATGGTAAGTTTAACCATGAATCTTCCGTTGATAAATTTCTCGATGCCCTGACAAGACAGACAAAATTTCCATTTTCTACGGAAGAATTGCGAGATGAATTAAAGCACACCTTCTGGCTGCTCGATAGGGTAGACAGTGCAAAGGCGCTGGCAAAAAAATTAAGGGAACATCCAATATTCCAGGAATATGAAGTTGTTCTTGCTGCTGGCGACGGCAAACTGGACGATGATGAGGAAACAATGAAATCTTATGATAAAGTGGTTGCGGCTATTGCACAGCATGAAAAGACCATTACTTTGTCGGTAGGACAGCTTACGACAGGAATTACAATTCCAGAATGGACAGCAGTGCTGATGCTTAATAATATGCGATCCCCGGCACTTTATATGCAGGCGGCATTCCGGGCACAGAATCCTTGTCTGTTTAAAGTTGGGACATCTTTCAAGAGAAAAGAAAATGCTTATGTATTTGACTTTGATCCGGCAAGAACACTTACCATATTTGAGCAGTTTGCCAATAACCTGAATCCTAATACTGCCAAAGGTGGAGGTACCGCAGAGGAACGCAAAGAAAATGTGAAAGAACTGTTAAATTTCTTCCCAGTAATCGGCGAGGATGAACAGGGAGAATTGGTAGAACTGGATGCAGAAAAGGTACTGACGATTCCAAGAAAAATCCGCTCTGCTGAAGTTGTGAAGCGTGGGTTTATGAGCAATTTCCTGTTTCAGAATATCAGTAACATCTTTGGGGCGCCGAAGGAAGTCATTGATATTATCACAAAGTTTGAACCAATAGAAGAACCAAAGAGCAAGGTAAATCTGACGGAGGAAGTGCAGAAAGATCTATCGCTGGATGAAAATGGGGAAGTGGCTCTTAGTGATGAATTTGTGATTGGAAGAACACAGGATGTTTTTGGCGATAAAATTTATGATGTGACATCTCAGGTACAGGAAACAATGACGCAGATGGAGCAGGCACCGGACAAGGCGCAGAAAGCCATCGACAAACTGAAAGAAGCGGTAAAACAGAGTGCGGTCAAGGCAGTCGTGGATACAGCACAGTCTATCTACGGTTCTGATATGAAAGCAGTCGATAAAAGACAGATTGAATCAAAACTGAACCATGAGGCAGATCGGATGATAGATAAGCTGCATACCAACTATGAGATAGAGCGAAATGTCATAGAAAATCAGCGTGTTGCCGAGCAGCAGGCAAGATATGAAACCGGAAAAACATCAGAGCAGATTGATAAAGAATTTGAGAAGAAGCAGAAGGAAGCTATGGAAAAATTCAATGAAGAATTGACAACTGCTATTTCTGATTTCGCAAGAGAATCCACGAAGGAGACAGTCAAGACCGTAGAAACAAAGAAGAAGGAACGGGAAAAGGAAACAATTGAGGATGGTGTTAGAGATCACTTGCGTGGCTTTTCAAGGACAATTCCATCATTTCTTATGGCATACGGAGATAATACGGTAACGCTTGCCACTTTTGATACCATCATTCCGGATAAAGTTTTTCTGGAAGTGACAAGTATCACGCTGGATCAGTTCAAGTTTTTGCGTGATGGTGGTGACTATGTGGAGGAAGAAACCGGACAGACCAAGCACTTTGAAGGACAGCTATTCGATTCGGTGGTATTTGATGATTCTGTAAAAGAATTTCTTGCCTTAAAGAAAAAGCTTGCTGATTATTTTGATGAAAAGAGCGTAGAGGATATATTTGATTATATTCCACCGCAGAAAACCAACCAGATATTCACACCAAAGACAATGGTTAAGAAAATGGTGGACATGCTAGAGCAGGAGAATCCTGGTTGTTTTGATATGCCGGATAAGACCTTTATTGATTTGTATATGAAATCCGGTTTGTATATTACAGAGATTGTGAAGCGGTTGTACCAGAGTGATGAGATGAAAAAGCAATTCCCGGACAATAAGGAACGCCTGAAACACATCTTTGAAAAGCAGGTGTATGGATTAGCTCCGACGGAAATCATATATAAGATAGCGACAAGTTACATATTGGGCTTTGATGCGGATACAAAGGATATCAAGCATAATTTCAGACAGTTAGATGCTTTGCCTTATGCAAAGGAAGGAACGCTGGATCAAGTGTTGGATGAGTTATATCCTGAGTCGGAGTAGATGAGAGGATGCACCCGGAAACGGGTGCATTTTTGCAATTGAGTAAGGGGGGCTCATGTGTTATAATTAGAAAAACACTTGGAAGGGGGATACTATGGAAAAATTTGATACATATATGGTTAATAAAATTTTTACAGTACCATATTTCGATAGAATGATAAGTGAAGATAGTGTTCCAGAATCTTTTTCTGAGTGTGTAAAAAGATATGTACGAACAGAGGAAACAACGATTGGAGAAGCGATAAGCGAAATATACCATTTCATGAATTGTGAATATAGAAATGAGTATTTTTATAAAAATACAATACTTAATCAATTACTAATAAAAAAACATGATTTATATAGTACGGCTGCGCTGACGGAATTGCCAGTTGGTGATTCAAAAGCAGATTTTATTATGATCAATGGTCGTGGAGTGGTGTATGAAATAAAAACAGATTTAGACAATTTGCTTCGATTGGAAAATCAGATAAGAGATTATTATAAAGTATTCAGCTATGTTTATGTTGTAGTTGGTAATAAACAATTACCACATGTAAGTGAATTTTTAAGAGACAAAAAGGTAGGAATATATGAATTAACATCAAACGGGAAACTGATTTGCAGAAAAAAGGCTTCTTATAATCGAGATAATTTGTCATATGAAGCATTGTTTCATGTGCTACGTAAAGCAGAATTTGAATCTATTATTTTGAAACATTTTAATAAGTTACCGGAGGTTAATAGTTTTCAATATTATAGAGAATGTAAAAAGTGGTTGGAGCGTATAAATATTATTACATTACAAAAAGATGTGATGAAATGTTTAAAAGCAAGAACATTGCTGATGATAGAGAATAAACTAGAGGAAACAGTTCCATATGAATTGAGATTTTATGCATATTTTTCAAAAAAAATCAACACTAATTATCAAGACATAGATAAATTATGGAATGCAAGAATGGAGGGATAGGGTATGTATTTTCCATATCTTAGAGGAAGACAAAATGAACTGTTATGTTTGCGAGAACTTTTAGATGCAGGAAAACTTAGTTCAAAAGTGATTCCGATCATTGAACCTGTGAAATTTAGTAGTACTTTGTTTTCGACACTTACTAAATTTGTTGAAATGGGACACCAAGTAATTGTGATTCGGAATCCTGAAGTAGGTTCTTTTCGTAAAGAGTCAGATGAAATGATTAAGAATATAGAAAAGGAAAGCGACGAAAAGAAGAAAGAAAAAATAAGAAAAACGCTTGAGGGATATAAAGAAGTATGGAATAATCCGCAGATTCAAAAAGCGTATTTAGTTGATGATAATGTTATTTCACTGATTCGAGAAAAAAAACTTGATGCTAAAGATATAGTAATGATTAATATTAAGAAGGGGAACTATCGTTATTACGAAGAATATGGGAATGAGATAATAGGAAAGTATACTGTTGTTCCTAAGGGTGGCGATTTTGAGGATATAATCGAAGACGATATCGTAATTTTAGAAGATAACTATAGAAAAGCGAAAAGAAATATAGATTATATTGAAAATCCAGATGAATTATTTAGCAGAAATCATATTGTTTATAAAAAAAGAGGTTTTAGCGGATTTTCTGATTTTTCAATGGTTGGAAGTGATTTTGACGAATCAGGATTTGCTCCTTTGGCAATAGCAATTCATATTATGTATTTTGGTAATAGAGATGAATTAAAAATACATCATTTTGTATCTGAGTCTAATGAAAGTATTTCGGATCCACCAAGAAAATTCGAGGAAGCTATGAATAAATTAGTAAATTGGGAGAATTTTGATATTATCCCTAAAACAATAGGATTAGATAATTTAATTGAATGCTATAATATTGGTAAATTTCCTGGATTAGGTGTAATTAAGAAGTATTCATTGATGCATCATATTCAAATGATGGGAGAATATTTAGAGGCAAAATAAATGATTTGTTGTATAGATTGTTTTAAGGATACAGAAATTAGAGCTGCAATAGAAATGCTGGGACATAGGGGAAATTGTCCTATATGTAAAAAAGTAAATACATGGATATATGACTCAGAACAAGATGCTGATAAAACAAATGTAGCAGAAATGTTAGATTCAATATTGGAATTGTATGTTCCAGAGTCAGAACTTCCAATCCTATATCCAGAAGAACAAAAAATGATGATTGAGGATAAAATCCTAAAAGAGTGGAGCATTTTTGCAGGAAATTCATTTGAAGTGAAACAAATAATATCCGAGTATGTTTCAGAATCAATAGATTTAGACTCAAGAATCGTGATGGAGAGAGTAGGAATACCGCAACTATTTGATGAGGAATATTTGGATAATAATTCCATAATGGGAAAGTATAGTTGGGATGTTTTTAAAAAATATTTAAGAAATGAAAATAGATTTCATGGTAAATATATTAAGTTAGATATTTTGGAAAATATTTTAAAAGAAACAGAGACAATTATTCCAAATGGTACAAAGCTTTATCGAGCTCGCGTATCTGATAAAAAGGGATATTCTAAAAATGAAATGTGGGCACCACCAGATGATTTAGCTTCACCGGGGAGAGCCAATTCAAAGGGGCAAAGTTGCTTATATCTGTGTAGTGTTAAAAAGACAACAGTAAAGGAAATTAGGGCACATGCGTTTGATTACGTCACTATTGCGACATTTAAGCTTAGGCGAAATGTGAAGGTATTAGACTTAAGCGCCATTGTTCATAGCTCGCCTTTTTATACAGAAAATGATAAAGTGGCATATTTGGTTAATGAAAATACGTTGCGACAAATTCAGAACGATTTAGCTAAACCTATGAGCAGATTAGATAGCGATTTAGATTATTTACCTACACAGTATATAAGCGATTTCGCAAAATTTTTAGGATATGATGGAGTGAAATACTTTAGCACTTTTGATAAAACATCCTATAATGTAGCACTATTTGATTCATCTGCATGTGATTGTACATACCATAGAAATTTTTTGATTGGTGACTTGGAATATAAAATGTCAGCGATTTAGAGTATTGTGATAAAGAAGGATAGTTTAAGAAATGTACATTGTTGATGAAGATCATATTTTATTAAGCGAAAAATTGGAAGATCAGTTAAAAGCTGTAAAATGGGCGCGTGAACAGAAGAAGAAAATTCTTGATGACAAAAGCAGACGTATCGCAGATGCACTTATGGAAAAGATGACACCTTTGATAATAAAGAATAGTGTACAGAAGTAGCGTGGGTACAATTTGGGTACACCAGAAATACAACTATATAAATAACATACAAAACCGTATCAAAATGATATGGTTTTGCAATATAATAACAGCAGATTTATGTGAAAAATTGAACCCGAAAAAGAGTTTGAATAACGGATTAAAATGCCGAAAGCCTGTATTTATGCGGGTTTCCGGCATTTGTTTTATCAAATGGCTCTGGTTTGGCTCTATTTGTGGGAACAATAATGATAATTAGAGGAAATTTAATAAGGAGCATTATATGACGAAAGTGAATTTTTATGATAGCATTGAT
>OGNV01001505.1_pt1 | contig 14265 bp, 6 predicted proteins | sample 1573561 | NCBI WGS metagenome assembly OGNV01 (sample SAMEA2581892, study PRJEB24529) | metagenome | biome: Human gut stool | place: China | collected 2011
TATTGGTGGTGGGCTGACGGTCTTTACATGGTGATGCCTGTGATGACTAAACTATATAAGATTACCGGCAATCCGCTTTATCTGGAGAAACTGCATGAGTACTGGGCATTTGCCGACAGTCTGATGTACGATCCGGAAGATGCGCTTTATTATCGTGACGGAAAATATCTCTATCCTAAACATAAAAGTGTGAATGGTAAGAAAGATTTCTGGGCTCGTGGAGATGGATGGGTTTTAGCTGCTTTGGCTAAGGTCCTGAAAGATTTGCCTGAAACGGATAAATACCGTCAGGAATATATAGACCGTTACCGCGCGATGGCAAAAGCTGTGGCAGCCTGTCAGCAGCCGGAAGGATACTGGACACGGAGTTTGCTTGATCCGGAACATGCACCCGGACCGGAAACCAGTGGCACTGCTTTCTTTACCTATGGCCTGCTGTGGGGTATGAATAACGGCTTTTTGGATAAGGCTACTTATCAGCCTGTAGTAGAAAAAGCCTGGAAGTACCTGACAACTGTTGCTTTGCAGCCGGATGGACGTGTCGGCTATGTGCAGCCTATCGGTGAGAAGGCTATTCCGGGACAAGTGGTAGATGCCAATTCAACAGCTAACTTTGGAGTAGGGGCTTTCTTACTGGCGGCTTGCGAAATGGTACGATTCCTGAATTGATTATTCTATTTTTTCCAGAAGATACAAAATGGAGTTTGTCGGCATTGGCAAGCTCCATTTTGGTTTAATAACCTGGGTAAAACTTTGTTTTTTAATGAAATGACACAAAATTATTCCCTTTTTGCATGATTCGTGGTAGTATATCTCTTATTTTATGTGTATTTTTGACACCCAATAACTAACGTGAATTTTATGAGGAACACTATGAGACATTTTGCAGTTGCTATTAGTTTAATGTTGGCAATGACATTGCCTTCTTTTTCCCAACAACATCCTATCGTTGAAAAAGATTATGTGGCTTATTTGTTTACCTACTTTACAGGTAACCACATCAGTGAAGAAGCTGTATGTTATGCCGTAAGTATGGACGGATATACATATTGGGCACTGAATGACGGCAAGCCCGTTCTTGATTCAAAAGTAATCAGTTCGACCGGTGGTGTGCGCGACCCGCATATCCTGAGAAGCCAGGACGGTCATACCTTTTATATGGTGGTGACAGATATGGTATCTGACAATGGTTGGGATTCGAACCGTGCAATGGTGCTGCTGAAGTCCAATGACCTTGTAAACTGGACGCATTCCATCATCAATATGCAGAAACGTTATAAAGGACAGGAAAAGCTGAAACGTGTTTGGGCACCGCAGACGGTTTTTGATCCTGAAGCCGGAAAATATATGGTGTACTGGTCTATGCAGTATGCCGGTGGAGCCGATATCATCTACTATGCATATGCCAATGATGATTTTACAGATCTGATTGGTGAACCGAAGCCACTCTTCATTCCGGAGAATAAGAAATCATGTATCGACGGGGATATTGTCTATAAAGATGGTGTTTTCCACCTGTTCTATAAGACAGAAGGACATGGAAACGGTATTAAAGTGGCAACCACCCGTTCACTGACTTCCGGTCAATGGGAAGAAGAACCGGACTACAAGCAGCAAACAAAGGACGCTGTAGAAGGAGCTGGCACATTTAAACTGATAAACCAGGATAAGTATATATTAATGTATGATGTATATATGAAAGGCAAATATCAGTTTACGGAAACCACCGATCTGAAGAACTTCAAAGTGATAGACAGTGAAGTGAAGATGAACTTCCATCCCCGCCACGGAACGATTATTCCTATCACGCGCGATGAATTGATCCGTATCACGGATAAATGGGGCAAGCCTGCCGAATTGGGTGCAATACCGAATAACCCTGTATTGCCCGGATTTCATGCTGACCCTGAAATCTTATACTCAAACAAGACAAAGAAATATTATATCTATTCCACAACAGACGGACAACCCGGCTGGGGCGGATGGTACTTCACTGTTTTTTCTTCAACCGACCTGAAGAACTGGAACTATGAAGGCGTTATGCTGGATTTGAAATCCGAACAGGTACCTTGGGCAAATGGAAATGCCTGGGCACCGTGTATTGAGGAAAAACTCATCAAGGGAGAATACAAGTACTTCTTTTATTATAGCGGCAATCCTGCCAAAGGCGGAGGAAAGCAAATCGGCGTAGCAATGGCCGACTCACCTACCGGGCCGTTTACCGATCTGGGACAGCCCATCATTACAGACTCTCCTGTAGGACACGGACAGCAGATAGATGTGGATGTCTTTACCGATCCCGTATCCGGTAAACCCTATCTGTATTGGGGTAATGGCTACATGGCCGGCGCCGAACTGAATAAAGATATGATCTCCATCAAGAAGAAAACACTTACGGTGATGACTCCCGAAGGAGGAACCTTGCAGGATTATGCATTCCGCGAAGCTCCTTATGTATTTTACCGTAACGGACTTTATTATTTTATGTGGTCGGTAGATGACACCGGTTCACCCAACTATCATGTGGCTTACGGTACATCTAAATCGCCGTTGGGACCTATTGAGGTCGCTAAAGATCCGATTGTACTGATTCAGAATCCGGAGAAACAAATCTACGGTCCTGCACACAATGCAGTGCTACAAATTCCGGGTACGGATGAGTGGTATATCGTTTACCATCGTATTAATAAGAACTTCCTGAAAGATGGTCCGGGCGTGCACCGCGAGGTGTGCATTGATCGCATGGAATTCAATGCGGACGGAACCATTAAGCCGGTAGTGCCAACCCTTTAATTATATGACTATTAAAATACCAGAGAAACATTATTTGATCATGAGAAACAAACTGAAGGGATTAGCTTTTTTATGTATGGCGGTAGCCTTGCCGCTGACAGCACAGAATGTAACCGTCAGCGGGCCTGACGGTAAATTACAACTAACAGTTTCGTGCCCGGAAGGGAAGGAAGCATCGTATTCTCTCACCTATAACGGAAAACAGATGTTGGAATCATCTCCGTTGGGTCTGGAGACCAATGTGGGAGATTTCGCGAAAGCAATGAAACTGACCGGGCATAAGGAAAGGAAAATTGATACCGTTTACACGCAATCGCGTATCAAAGCTTCCAAGATACACTATCAGGCCAATGAATTGGTATGTGCTTTTGCCAATGCAAAAGGGCAGAAGATGGACGTAATCTTTCGTGTGAGCAATAATGACGTTGCTTTCCGCTATACGTTGCCCCGTCAGGGCGAACGGGGAAGCCTTGTTGTGAACAGTGAGGCAACCGGCTTCCGTTTTCCTGAACAGACTACTACCTTCATGTGTCCGCAAAGTGACGCTATGATAGGCTGGAAGCGGACAAAACCGAGTTATGAAGAAGAATATAAGGCAGATGCCCCGATGGATGTCCGTTCACAATACGGACACGGATATACTTTCCCCTGCCTGTTCCGCGTAGGAGATAATGGCTGGGTGCTTGTCAGTGAGACAGGAGTAGACAGCCGCTATTGCGGTTCGCGCCTGAGCGATGTAACAGAAGGAAATCTGTATACGGTAGCTTTCCCGATGGCGGAAGAGAATAATGGTAACGGAACAGTTGCCCCCGCTTTCGCTTTACCGGGTTCTACCCCTTGGCGTACGATTACGGTAGGTGAAACATTGAAACCTATTGTAGAAACCACTGTTATCTGGGATGTTGTGGAACCGTTGTATGAGACGGAACATGATTATCAGATGGGACGTGGTACCTGGAGCTGGATACTCTGGCAGGACGGCAGTATCAATTATGATGACCAGGTGCGTTATGTTGATCTGGCTGCTGCAATGGGCTATGAATATGTATTGATTGATAACTGGTGGGATACGAAGATCGGCCATAAGCGTATGGAATCCCTCATTGACTATGCACAAGGTAAGGGTGTGGATGTATTCCTGTGGTACAGTTCAAGCGGCTACTGGAATGATATCGAGCAAGGGCCCGTCAACATGATGGATGATCCGATTATCCGCAAGCGTGAAATGAAATGGCTTCAGGAGCAGGGTGTGAAAGGTATCAAAGTCGATTTCTTCGGTGGAGACAAACAGGAAACCATGCGTTTGTACGAAGGTATTCTGAGTGATGCTGACGATCACGGTCTGATGGTAATCTTCCACGGCTGTACAGTGCCTCGCGGATGGGAGCGGATGTATCCCAACTATGTAGGCAGCGAAGCGGTACTGGCTTCCGAGAATCTGATTTTCAACCAGCACTACTGTGACGAAGAGGCTTTCAATGCCTGTCTGCATCCTTTTATCCGTAATTCGGTAGGCTGTATGGAATTTGGTGGTACTTTCCTGAACAAGCGTTTGAACCGGGGGAACAATGGTGGAACTACCCGTCGCACGACGGATGTATTCCAGTTGTCAACAGCTGTGTTGTTCCAGAACCCTATTCAGAATTATGCTTTGGCACCCAACAACCTGACAGATGCCCCGCAAGTTTGTTTGGACTTTATGAAACAGGTGCCTACTACGTGGGATGAAACACGCTTTATTGATGGTTATCCTGGAAAATATGCAGTCGTTGCACGTCGTCACGGTAAGCAATGGTATGTAGCGGCTGTTAACGGTACAAAAGAAGTGCTGAAACTGAAACTCGAATTGCCTATGCTGGCAGGACAGACTCTTTCATTCTATAATGATGATAAAGAACTGCAACCCCAGTTGCAAACTCTGAAACTGAAAGCTGACGGCAAACTTCAATTGACTCTCCAACCGCAAGGTGGCGCCGTACTGGTTCAGGACTGGAAAACGAATGAAAAGGAAATGGGAGCCTATCTGTTTACCTATTTCAAAGATGATACACATAGTTTATATTTCGCAGTCAGTGATGACGGATATACATTTACGGATGTAAATAACGGTCAGCCCATTATCGCCGGTGATACGATTGCCGAACAGAAAGGTATCCGTGACCCGCATATCTATCGTGCACCGGATGGTACTTTCTACATTGCCATGACCGACCTGCATATCTTTGCTCAGCAGAAAGGTCTGCGCAACACCGAGTGGGAGCGTGATGGAGCCAAATACGGCTGGGGCAACAACCGTGGTTTTGTCCTGATGAAATCAAAAGACCTTGTAAACTGGACACACCATGTGGTTCGTATTGACAAGACTTTCCCCGGATATGATGAGATCGGTTGTGCCTGGGCACCTGAACTGGTCTACGATGAACATGCAGGCAGAATAATGATCTACTTCACCATGCGCATGGGCAATGCACGGAATATGCTGTACTATGCTTATGTAAACGAAGACTTCGACGGTCTGGAAACAGAACCCCGCTTATTGTTCCAATATCCTGATGCTACCAAATCAGCTATCGATGCTGATATCACGAAAGTAGGTGATAAGTATCACATGTTCTACGTAGCTCACGACGGAACACCGGGTATCAAACAAGCTGTATCGAAATATATCAACCGTGGATATGCTTATCTGCCGGAATGGGTAGACCCGGAACCGAAAGCCTGCGAAGCTCCTAATATGTGGAAACGCATTGGCGAAGACAAATGGGTGGTAATGTATGACATCTATGGTATCAATCCTCATAATTTCGGTTTCAGTGAAACCACTGACTTTGTGAACTTCAAAGATCTGGGACACTTCAATGAGGGTGTGATGAAGGCGACTAACTTCTCTTCACCGAAACATGGAGCAGTAATCCACATCACTAAGAAAGAGGCTGAGAAGCTGAGAAAGTATTGGAAAAACAAATAACCCGATAAATAATACCATGAACAGATTGATTAGATTTTTAAGTGTATGTTTACTTCTGTCTTTTGTCTTCCCTGTGCAGGCAAAGGTGGAGGACGTGACGAATGAACCGAATCAGGTGTACCTCTTTTCCTATTCGAACCGTGACGGACGAAGTGGCCTGAAGTTTGCCTGGAGTCCCGACGGAGAGAAGTGGTTTAGCGTAGCTAATGGATTTGCCTATGTGAATTCCGACTTTGGTCCGTGGGGACGGGCAAAGACTATGTTCAAGCCCCATTTGATGCAAACCCGTGCCGATGGCAAATGGCATTGCATCTGGGAAGCTACGAATACCGGTAAGGCACTTGCCTATGTAACCTCTCCCGACTTGCAGAAGTGGGAAGCACAGAGTTATTTCTCTCCCGAAGAACGTAGCAAGTATGAACCCAAAGATGTGTATCCCACCACTCAGAAGAAGGTATTGGTGAATGGTTCCGAAGAAGAAGGCTGGGTGCAGGAAGTTCCCTATACTACCGTGCAGCAGATCATTCGCTATGCCGAACATAAGAAATACCGCCAGTCACTGAATGCCGAACGTACCGAGCAAGACCCTGTACGCTTTGCCAACCTCAAGCCTGTAGAGGCTACTATCCAGGTAAATGCAGATCAGGCGAAAGAAATCAGCAAGCATCTGATTGGTATTTTCTTTGAGGATATCAACTATGGAGCTGACGGTGGCTTGTATGCCGAACTGATTCAGAACCGCGACTTTGAATATACCCCGACCGACCGTGGTAACGATCAGAACTGGAATAGTACTCATTCCTGGAGTGTTCAGGGCAGTGATGCTACATTGAGCATTGCAACGGAGCATCCTATTCATCCTAATAATCCCCATTATGCCGTCTTCGATGTGAGTGCAGCTGAACAAACTGCATTGGTGAATGCTGGTTTCGATGGCATAGCCTTGAAGAAAGGCGAGAAATATGACTTCTCACTCTTTGGTAAAGTACTTGAGGGTAAAGGAGGTAAGGTACTTGTGAACTTGGTTGATAAAGATGGAACAATTATAGGACAAACTGCCGTAAATGTAACATCTAAAGATTGGAAACAACAGAAAGCAGTCCTGACAGCCACAAGCGATGCGGCGGCTGCATCTCTGTCCATTGTTCCCCAGGCTGTCAGCAAGTATGCGCTGGATATGATTTCCCTCTTTCCGCAAAAGACCTTCAAAGGTCGTAAGAACGGACTTCGTGCCGATTTGGCACAAACGCTTGCCGACCTGCATCCCCGTTTCGTACGTTTCCCCGGTGGTTGTGTGGCTCATGGCGATGGAATAGATAATATTTATGATTGGAAAGGCTCTATCGGTCCGTTGGAAGCCCGCAAGCCACTCCGTAACCTTTGGGGATACCATCAGACACGCGGTCTGGGATACCACGAATACTTCTTGTTCTGTGAAGATATGGGTGCGGAACCCGTACCTGTACTTGCAGCCGGTGTACCTTGTCAGAACTCTGGTACCTGCGTTCACCATTCCAAGGGTGAACTGACTTGCATGGGACAGCAGGGTGGCGTGCCGATGGAAGAAATGGATCAATACATCCAAGATGTTCTCGACCTGATAGAATATGCCAACGGAGATGCCCGCAAAACCGTGTGGGGTAAGAAGCGTGCGGAAGCCGGACATCCGAAACCATTCAACCTGAAGTTCATCGGTATTGGTAATGAGGACATGATTACACCTGTCTTCGTGGAACGCTTTAAGATGATATTCGATGCCGTAAAAGCAAAACATCCTGAAGTTACCGTGATTGGTACTACCGGTCCGTTCTACGAAGGTACGGATTATGAAGTAGGTTGGGACCTTGCTACCGAATTGGGTGTACCGATGGTAGACGAGCACTACTATGTGGAACCGGGTTGGATGATCCACAACCAAGAATATTACGATCATTACGACCGTAGCAAAGCGAAAGTTTACTTGGGAGAATACGCCGCCCACTTGCCGGGACGCCCCAATAATGTAGAAACTGCGCTTGCCGAAGCTCTCTATCTGACGGCAGTAGAACGTAACGGTGACGTGGTAGAAATGACTTCCTATGCTCCATTGTTGGCTAAAGATGGTCATACACAATGGAATCCGGACTTGATCTATTTCAATAATACGGAAGTGTGATCCACGGTAGGCTACTATACTCAACAGATGTATGGTCAGAACGCTGGTACCGAATACTTGTCTTCTACGGTAAAACTGAATAATGGCTGGGATGCCGTGAAGAAACGTGTCGGAGTATCAGTTGTGAAAGACGCTAATACCGGAGATTATATCGTGAAGTTAGTAAATATGCTTCCGGTGGAAGTTTCTTCCCAGGTGAAGTTGGACGGAGCTACTTTGGTAAATCCTTCGGCTACAAAAACGATATTGACAGGTGATCCGAAAGACAGAGGAGCTAAACCCGTTTCTTCTGATTTCAAGGTAGAAGGAAATGACTTTTCTTACTCAATGCCTGCTTATTCGTTTACAGTGATACGTATCCATCAGAATATTGAAAAGAAAAAATAAGATATAATAATGAGAAAGTTAACTGCCCTTTTTGCTTTGTCTCTTGCTTTGAGCATGCAGGCACAACAACATGTGATGACCGTCGACGTTTCTAAACCGACGGCAAAGATACAACCTGAAATGTATGGCATCTTTTTCGAAGATATCAACTTCGGCGCCGATGGCGGTCTGTATGCCGAACTGGTAAAGAACCGTTCTTTTGAATTTCCACAACCTTTCGTGGGTTGGGTACCTTTCGGTAATGTAACCGTTCAGGATGCAAATCCTTGTTTTGATCGCAATCCTCACTATGTGCGCGTAGTGAACGACGGCCGCTTGCTGCGTGCCGGACTGGATAATGAAGGTTATCGCGGTATCGGTGTGAAGCAAGGCGAAGAATACCGTTTCTCCGTTTATGCCCGCACACCGGATGCGAAGCCGATGAAGCTCTCCATCGAGCTTGTCAACTCCAATGCACAGAATCTGTTGAAGAAAGAAATCGAAGTCAGCGGCAATAACTGGCAAAAGCTGACGGCGGTGCTGAAATCTCCTTTCACAGATGCTCATGCTCGCCTGCGTATCGTCCTCGAAACACAGGGTACGGTGGATATGGATCATATCTCCCTGTTCCCTGTGAATACTTGGAAAGGACGTGAGAATGGCCTGCGTGCCGACCTCGCACAAGCCCTTTATGACCTTAACCCCGGCGTATTCCGTTTCCCCGGTGGTTGTATCATCGAGGGTAACAGTCTTGAAACCCGTTACCAGTGGAAGAATTCCGTAGGTCCTGTTGAAAACCGCCCTCTGAATGAAAACCGCTGGAATTACACCTTCAAACATAAAGCCTTCCCTGACTATTTCCAGACTTTGGGACTTGGTTACTTCGAATACTTCCTGTTGAGCGAAGACCTCGGTGCAGAACCTCTTCCGGTAATCAGCTGCGGGCTCTCCTGCCAGTACGAAAGCAACGAAGTAGTTCCGATGAATGAACTCGATCCGTACATACAGGATGCACTCGACCTGATTGAATTTGCCAACGGGCCTGTTACTTCCAAGTGGGGAAAAGTGCGTGCCGATATGGGACATCCCGAACCCTTCAATCTGAAGATGATCGGTATCGGCAATGAACAGTGGGACAAGGTTTATGTAGAACGCCTCGAAGCTTTCACAAAAGCCATCCGCGCGAAATACCCTAATGTGAAGGTTGTAGGTAGCTCCGGCCCGAGTGCTAGCGGTGATAAATTCGATTATCTCTGGCCCGAAATGAAGCGTATCGGTGTAGACCTGGTGGACGAACACTACTATATGAATCCTGATTGGTTCTTTGGCAATGCGTCACGCTATGACAATTACGACCGCAAAGGTCCGAAGGTTTTCGCCGGAGAATATGCTTCACACGATCATTCCACGAAGAAGGATAACAACTTCCTCGCCGCCCTTTCCGAAGCTGCCTTTATGACGGGATTGGAACGGAATGCGGATGTTGTTCATCTGGCTACTTATGCGCCGTTGTTTGCTCACGTAGACGCTTGGCAGTGGAATCCGGACTTGATCTGGTTCGATAACCTGCGCATGATGCGCACACCGAACTATTACGTTCAGCAGATGTACGGCATGAATGCCGGTACCGATGTGCTCAGCCTGAAGATGGATGGCAAAGCAGTAGCAGGGCAGGACAGCCTCTATGCAACAGCTGCACTGAATGCACCTACCGGAGAAATCATTCTGAAACTGGTGAATGCAAGTAGTAAGCCTGCCGATGTTCAGATCGATTTTAATGGTTTGAAGAAACGTCAGTTGGTTGCCGGTTCCTGCACTTACTTACAGAACGACAATTGGCGCACTGTAAATACGCTGGACCAGGAAGCGATTGTTCCTCGTGTACGTCCGGTGCAGGTAGAAGGGCAATCTCTGAAACTGAAACTTGAACCACGTTCGTTTGGAGTGTATAGATTACAGTAGCTTGTAGCTCTTTGAACTCTATTCTCCCTTTTTTGAACTATTATTCACCCTAAAAAAAGTTCATTCACCCTATCTTTGTAGCGGTATGCAGAAAATATTCTTCGTACCGCTACAAACATAATAATTTTATATCCATGAAGAAACATCTTATTACCGGACTCTTTGCAGCCCTGGCTCTGACTGCAAATGCACAGTCCTTTAAAGAGTGGCTTGATCCGGAAATCAATGCCGTGAACCGTGCTCCCATGCACACTAATTACTTTGCCTATGAATCGGCAGATGCCGCCATGCAAGGCAAGAAAGCCCAATCTACTAATTACATGACTTTGAACGGTACCTGGAAATTCTCTTGGGTACGCAATGCCGACCAGCGTCCTACCGACTTCTGGAAAGTGGGCTTCAATGACAAAGGCTGGAATAATCTGCAAGTTCCCGCAGTGTGGGAATTGAACGGTTATGGCGATCCTATTTATGTAAACACCGGCTATGCCTGGCGTAATCAGTTCCAGAACAACCCTCCTGAAGTTCCTACAGAGAACAATCATGTAGGTTCTTACCGTCGCGAAATCATTGTTCCCGCCGACTGGAAAGGGAAAGACATTATCGCTCATTTCGGTTCTGTAACCTCCAACATGTATCTCTGGGTAAATGGTCGTTATGTAGGCTATAGCGAAGACAGCAAGCTTGAAGCCGAATTTGACCTGACTCCTTATTTGAAACCCGGACAAACGAATCTTATCGCTTTCCAGGTATTCCGCTGGTGTGATGGAACCTACCTGGAAGACCAGGACTTCTTCCGTTACAGTGGTGTGGGACGTGATTGCTACCTCTATGCCCGCAACAAGAAACGTATCCAGGACATCCGTATCACTCCGGATTTGGACGAGGCATACGAAAATGGTTCTCTGCGTGTGACGCTCGACCTGAAAGGCAGTGGTAACGTAAATCTGGAATTACTGGATGCTACCGGCAAGGCAGTAGCTACGGAAACAGCCAAAGGTAGCGGTACCATTCTGATGAATGTGGAAAATCCGCATAAATGGACAGCCGAAACTCCTTACCTCTATACACTGCGTGCCACTTTGCAAGGTAGCAACGAAGTAATCCCCGTAAAGGTAGGCTTCCGTAAGATCGAATTGAAAGGTGACCAGATATTAGTAAACGGCCAGGCCGTTCTCTTCAAAGGTGCCGACCGTCATGAAATTGATCCGGATGGTGGTTATGTCGTATCTCCCGAACGCATGATCCAGGATATCCAGGTCATGAAGAAATTCAATATCAACGCTGTGCGTACCTGTCACTATCCTGATGACAATCTGTGGTACGACCTTTGCGACCAATACGGTTTGTATGTAGTGGCTGAGGCTAATGTCGAATCACACGGTATGGGTTATCGTGAAAAGACACTGGCTAAACGCACCGACTATGCCAAAGCTCACATGGAACGTAACCAGCGCAACGTACAACGCGGCTTCAATCATCCCAGCATTATTTTCTGGTCATTGGGTAACGAAGCCGGTTTCGGACCTAACTTTGAAGCTTGCTACCGTTGGATCAAGAATGAAGATTCCAGCCGTGCCGTACAATACGAACAGGCACACGGAAACGAATTTACTGATATCGACTGCCCTATGTATGCTGATTACAAGCACATGGAAAAATATGGCCAACGTACAGATGCCAAGAAGCCTCTTATTCAGTGTGAATATGCCCACGCTATGGGTAACTCACAGGGTGGTTTCAAAGAATATTGGGATCTGATTCGTAAATACCCCAACCTGCAAGGCGGTTTTATCTGGGACTTCGTTGACCAGTCCGTTCGTTGGAAAGGTAAAGACGGTGTAACTATCTACGCTTATGGCGGTGACTTCAACCGTTACGACGGTTCCGACAAGAACTTCTGTGATAATGGTCTGATCAGTCCCGACCGTGTTCCCAATCCGCACATGTACGAAGTGGGTTACTATTACCAGAACATCTGGACAACTCCTGCTGACCTGAAGAACGGCGAAGTGAACGTGTACAACGAAAACTTCTTCCGTGACCTTTCCGCTTACTATCTGGATTGGCAATTACTTGCTAACGGTAAAGTAATTCGTACCGGTCGTGTAGAAGACCTCAACGTAGCTCCGCAGCAGACTGCCAAAGTGAAATTGAACATCGGCAAAACCTGCGAATGCAAAGAATGGTTGCTGAATGTAACTTATCGCCTGAAGAACCGCGAAGGTTTGCTCCCTGCCGGATATGCCGTAGCCAAAGACCAGCTTGTACTGAACCCCTACAAGGCTCCTGCTATGGACCTGAAGAATGTGGAAGTTGTGAATACTCCTACCGTTGCTCCTCAAATCCAGGAAAACGACTGGCGTTATCTGATTATCAACGGTGATAACTTCCGTCTGGAATTCAATAAACATACCGGTTATCTGAATCGCTACAACGTAGCAGGCACAGAATTGATGAACGAAGATGCCGAACTGGCACCTAACTTCTGGCGTGCACCTACCGACAATGATTTCGGTGCAGGTTTGCAACAGAAATTCGCTGCCTGGAAGAACCCGGGTCTGAAGCTGACTTCCTTCAAATGGGAAACAGTAGACAATCAGACTGTGGTACGTGCAGAATACGAAATGAAGAATGTTTCTGCCAAACTGGATCTTACTTATGTAATCAACAACAAGGGTGCTGTAAAGGTGACTCAGAAGATGACTGCCGATCCGCAGGCTAAAGTTTCTCATATGTTCCGTTTCGGTATGCAGATGCAGATGCCCAAGACTTTTGAAACTGTAGAATACTATGGCCGTGGCCCGGTAGAGAACTACAGTGACCGCAATCATTGTACAGATCTGGGATTGTATCGCCAGAGTGTAGATGAACAATTCTATTCTTATATCCGTCCGCAGGAAACAGGTACGAAGACCGATATCCGCTGGTGGAAGCAATTGAACGATGCCGGACGCGGTTTGCAGATTGTAGCTGACGCTCCGTTCTCTGCATCAGCCCTGCACTATACTATCGAGTCTTTGGATGATGGTTGGGAGAAAGCCCAGAACCACTCTCCCGAAGTGAAAGAAGCTAATCTGACAAATCTCTGCATCGACAAGGCTCAGATGGGCTTAGGATGTGTGAACAGTTGGGGTGCATGGCCGTTGCCACAATATCAGTTGCCTTATGGTGACTATGAATTTACGTTCATTCTTACTCCGGTACAACACGGTATAGAAATTGAATAAGTAAATCTATCTCAATTCTCCTCCCAGGAGGAGGGGAATTGAGATACTCTTTATTATACTCATTATTATTATAGCATGAAGAAAAGAGAACTATTACTCCTTTTATTCTCCTTGTGTTCTGTCCTTGTATCTGCCCAGCAGAAAATCCCAAACCGTTTCCGTACCAACATCCCTCTCGATTCCATCCACCTGAGTGACCCTTGCATACTGGCCGATAAGAAAACCTCCACTTATTACATGACCGGTACCGGCGGCCTCCTCTGGAAAAGCAAAGACCTTGCCCGTTGGGAAGGCCCTTATCGTGTAGCTGAAACTGATCCTGACTCCTGGATGGGCCCTAAACCCGAAATCTGGGCAGCTGAACTGCACGAATACAATGGAAAATCAAGCAAAAATTTCGTCATGTTATACAAAATATCAAAAAAAAGAAAAAAAATACCCACATTCCCTTGATTGCAGACCGCAATTTGTTGTATAATAAAAAAAAACAACAGCAGGAAGTGAATCAGAATGGCCGGTGCAGGAAAACGAAATCGTCTGCAACAGCGGAAAAAAAAGCAAATCCTAAACGACGCCGTGCAGTACAACCAGCCGGAAGCCGTCAAAAACAAAAAAGGAAAATTTCTGTTTAAATTACTGATTCGTATCACCATTGTTCTGGCATTGATTGGCTGTACCGCCAGCATTATTTCCCTGCAATCCAACATTGCAGAGCGAAAAACAGAACTGGACACCCTTCGCAGCCAAGCAGAAACCTATGAAGCCGAAAATGAAGACCTGGAACGCATTCT
>OGNV01001528.1_pt1 | contig 14015 bp, 10 predicted proteins | sample 1573561 | NCBI WGS metagenome assembly OGNV01 (sample SAMEA2581892, study PRJEB24529) | metagenome | biome: Human gut stool | place: China | collected 2011
CTTACGGGATTCTGAAATGAACATGTCCAGCATACGTGATTTATCCCCGACATCGGAAATCAACGTGGAAAAGTCTGCCATGCGGTTTGCTTCTCCCGCAGCCGCCAAAGTATTCAGTAATTCATTTTTGGAAAATGGTTTATATAAACAAGCTGAAAATCCGGCTTTATGGAAAAAGTCTCTTGGTTTTTCACCCCGCGCGGTCATGGCCACGACGGGGATAGTCCGGGAATTGCCTATATCAGACCGGCGGAGCAGTCCAAGAAGTTCAATACCGTCTGTACCTGCCATCTGTATATCGGTCAGGAGCAGGCTGTAATCAGTTTTCCGCATTTCATTCACGATCTCCTGCACGTTACGGCAAGCCTTGCAAAGGATACCGCTTCGTTCCAGCATTTCCCGGACCACTTCAAGCTGCATCGGGTCATCGTCGATTACCAATACACGTTGCGGAAGCCCCATCGGCACATCGGATCTTTGTTCCTCCTCCTCGATACTTTCTGTCGTGAAAGGCAACGGTAGGGTAATAAGGAAAGTCGTCCCTTTTCCCGTCTCACTTTTTACCGTTATATTACCATCCAGCAGCGTGATCAGTCCTTTGGTTATGGCGAGCCCCAAACCGAATCCGGACGGGTTTGTCCTGGATGTGGACCGCTCAAAAGGTTGGAAGATACGTTTCAGCATGTCTTCGTCCATGCCGATACCGGTGTCGCTGATTTCCAGGGACAATGTTCCATCCTTATAATCAGCTGTAAATACGATGGTTCCTGCTTCCGTGAATTTAATGGCATTGGTCAACAGGTTGTCAATGATTTGCTCTATACGGTCAGAATCACCTTTAACGGTTGTGTCGGTTCCCGTGAAGTCGTGGGAGAATACAATCCCTTTGTTGTTTACCGTCAGCGTGAACCCGGTGGCGATACGTTCCAGCAATGTATCCAATTTGAAGGGAACGTCATTGCGCTTTTCCTTCGACTCGTTCAAACGGTACATGTCCAGCAGGTTGTTAAGAAGATGCAGGATGTGTTTGCAGAGGATACGGATATTCGTGAGGTAACGGTTCCTTTCCCGTTTGTTGCGGGTATCCATTGTCAGTTCCGCGCTTCCGTTAATGGTATTCAGAGGACCGCGGATGTCATGGGTAATGGTAAGTATGATTTTCTTACGCATTTCCAGCAGTGCCGTATTTTGCTCTATCGTATCCTTTAATTGCCGTTGAGTACTTGCCTTCTCTCTGATATCCCGTTGGATAATCAGATACGAAACGACAAGGAGTACGATGGCACTCAGAATCAGTCCGGTAACAATCAGAATCGAACGGTTATAGGATTGTTGGAGATATAATTCCTTGCCTTGAAATGTAGCTTGTGTTTGCTCGTCCATATCTTGAATCAACACATACAGCTTGCGGTTCAACTCCCGGTTTTGAATACGCAGGCTGTCCGTGTAAACGTCGATTGTCTGCTGCCGTTCTTCCTCCATCGAAATCAATCGCTCGTTCAGGGAGTGAAGCGTGTTTGGAGTGGTCGGAACTTGTACTGTCTCCTTGCCTCCGAAAAGCCCGGCAAGACCTCTCTTTTTTCGGGTTACGGTGCGGAAATTTCTTGTTTGCCGGGCAAGGACGGGCAGGTGTTCCGATAAGAGACTGTCGTGTTGCTGAAACACCAGCATGGCTTGGTGCAGGTGCTTTTCCTTATTGGCCAGCAGAAGACGGAGCGTATCTATTTGTCTGGTCGGGACGAACTCTTCATAGTCTCGTTGCAGAATCTGCAAAAGGCTGTCTATGCGCAACCGCCGTACCTGATACTTCCGATAATCCTCTTCATCCCATGTTATCGCAGCCTCTCCCAACGTAGCAAGGACGGTAATATGCCGATGGGCGGCGTTTATGGTACGGTTGGCCTCCCGGATTTCGGTTATTTCCGATTCGATATTCTGCACCCGGTGCCGCTCATGGAACATGATAGCAACCATACTGCCAATGACTGCTATTAATATAATATATCCTAAAAGTATACGATGTTGAAGTAATAATATCATCTTAACCTTTTTATTCTAAATATTTCACTATGTTTCAGTTGGATACACTACAAATAAATTGTAATATAGTCCTCTTTTGCGGCAATATAATAATCAAAAATTCAATGATCCCGTCGCCCGCAGATATTCCGTTTCATAGATTTTATATTGGGTTTGTGCCTCGATCAGATTGCTTTCTGCCTGTTGCCACTGCGACTGGGCATCCAAGAGATCGGTTAGCGGAACCATCGACGCTGCGTAGCGGTTGCGCATCACACGCAGGTTTTCATCGGCCTGTTGCAACCCTTTCTCTGCCGTATGAATCAGTTCGTAACCGTCTTGTACATTACGGATCGCCTGCTGCACCTCGATATTGAGCAGACGAGTGTTTTTTTGCAGGTCGAGTTCAGCATTACGCAGTTCGTATCGTGCTTTGCGTACCTTTTTGCGGCTTTCGCCCCAATGGAAAATCGGAATTTTCACGGCCAGCATAGCCAACCCCATTCCATCCTGAAATTCCTGCGAGTAAGGCTTCATCGTACCGTCGCCGGCATCAGCCATGCCGTTGAGCTTGATGTTGCCATAGTAGGAGTAGCCGACCGACAGCCCGACGGTGGGCAGCATATCGGCACGCGCCATGCGGATTTGCTCTTTTCCGGCTGCGACCTGCTTTTCAAGCAAGTGCAGTTCGGGACGGGCTGCCGTTTCCGCCGAAAGTCGGTCTGGCTGCGAAGCGACGAAAGCCGTATCGGTAGCCTCTATCGCCGTATCGAAATCGGCGCCTACGATCCGACAGAGCGACATGCGGCACAGGTCGGCTCCGTTCCGTACCTTTTGCAATTGATAGCGGATGTCGCTGCGTTTGGCTTCGATACGCAGCAACTCGTTTTCGGTCGCCAGCCCCGCCGCGAGTGCAGTTTCCGTTTGGCGGTAGAGCGTATCCATCTGCGCATGATAGCTTTCCAACATACGTGCTTTGCGTCCGACGGCAATATAAGTCCAATAAGCATTGTCGGCCTCGACAAGCACGTCCATGCGCGTCATACGAAGCTGCTCGGCAGCGGCCTCTTCACCGATACGGGCCAACCTATGCCCAGTCGAGATTTTACCTCCCGTGTAGATAGGTTGCGTCAGACTGACCCCGGCCATATACGTGCCGCGCATACGCAACTCCATCCCCATCATGTCCATATCGGGAAGTGCGTAAGCACCCATTGCCGAGCCTTCGATCTTCGGGAGAAAAGCCGTCTGCGCTATTTTTCGGTCGAGTTCCGCCTGCCGGAGCGCATTATCCGACTTTTGCAGTTCTTCGCTATGCGCCAATGCCATTTCGCGGCACTCTGCCTGCGAAATCCGAAACGTTTGTTGTGCCGAAATACCGGAAAAGGAGCATAGGGCGACACAACATGAAATAACTATATTTTTCTTGTTCATATGATTATCATTTTATATGTTAGCAGGTTTATGAATACGGAACATTGCGGCATAGAACAGCGGCAGCAGGACGAGCGTGATAATCGTACCGACCGTAAGGCCGCCCATGATTGTAATGGCCATCGAGCTATACATCGGATCGCCGACGAGCGGAATCATGCCGACTATGGTGGTCAGCGAGGCCATCAGAACGGGGCGCACACGCGAAACGGTAGCCTCGACGATCGCCGTGTAGGGAGCCGCCTTCTCTTCGGTTTGGAGGCGGTTGATTTCATCCACAAGCACGATGGCATTCTTAACCATCATACCGATCAATCCCAACATTCCGATGATGGCCATAAAGGTCATCGGCTGACCGCTCAATAGCAGCGAAGGGGTAATACCGCAGAACACAAACGGGAAACAAAGCAGAATCAGAATGACTTTACGCCAACTGTTGAACAGGAACAACAAAATGGCAAGAATCAGGAAAATGGTAATCGGTACGAATTTCATCAAGTTGCCGATGGCTTCCCCTTGTACTTCGCCTTCGCCGACCCAGCGCATCGTATAGCCGTCAGGTAGCGATATGGCTTCGATTTCATCCTGAATCGAAGCGACGACTTTGGCGGGCGTAGCATCGCTGCGGTCGGGGTTCGGGTCGCACTCCGCTTCGATCACACGCCGTCCGTTCAGACGCAGCACGAGGTCTTCGTCCCAATCGAGCCGCAGGCTATCGACGACGTTGCCGAGCGGCATGGCACGGAATACCTTATCTTGCAATTCGCTCATCGCCTTGCCTCCAGCAAGCGCTCCTTGCAGCTCTTCGTTCGACAGGTGCACATTCATCATGCTCCAGACGGGAATCTCTTCGAGGTTTCGGATACGGCTGCCGTCGTCATTGCGCACTTGCAGATTCAGCATGACCATACGTTCCTGATCGTTCAGCGTACCGACCGTCATTCCGTTCGTGGCGGCCAACAGCGCACCCGCCACGTCTCCGCGTTCAATCCCCGAACGCAGGGCATTTTCCTGCATGTATTTCGCCACGAGCGCTTTGCCTTTCGGCTTCCAATTGTTTTGTACCGAATAAGCATCCACGTAAGGCGAGCGTCGCATGACGGCTTCGGCTTGGGCGCTCAAATCGCGCAGCACAACCGGGTCGGGGCCTGCGAACTCCACCTCGACGGTGTGCGAGGTCGTTGTCGAGAAATTGTATTTACGAATACGGATATAGGCTTCGGGAAATTCCTCGCGCAGTTGTTGCCGAATGGTCGGAATCTGCTTCAAAACGGTATTGTAATCTTTACAATCGGCAATCAGTTCGCCGTAGCAATCGCCGCCCGAAGTCATCGGACGTACCAGACAGTAGAGAGCCGGGGCACTGCCTTGACTGATCGCTACTCGTTCGATGTCGGGATTGTCCGAAAGACGGTCGCTCATCTCCAGCAATCGGTCACGCACGACATCGGCATCGGTGGCTGCAGGAAAGAAGCACTCGACGACGAACTGTTTGTAGTCGAAATCGGGGAAAAAGAGATTCTTGACACGTGTCATTCCGACAAGGCAGAGAGCCAGCAGACTGAACGCTACGACGATAGTCGTCTTTTTATAACCGACCAAAAAACCGATGGCTCGGCGAATGAAACGATGTACGGGCGAGTTCATGACCGCTTCGGAATCGCTTCCGGTCGATTTCTCCCGCTTCGGCAGCCATGATTTAGCGCAGACGGGAACCTGTACCAAAGCCAATATCCAACTTGCCAGCAGGCTGACGCACAAGACTAAAAATAGGTCTCTTGCATATTCTCCGGCCGTATCGGGCGAAAGGTAAACGCAGAGGAAGGTCGAAGCGGCAATCACGGTCGCACCCAACAGCGGCATGGCCGTATTGCGTCCGATGCGGTAAAGATAGGTTTTCGGCCCCAATCCCCTTTTTTTATCGATCAAGATACCGTCCATAATCACGACGGCATTATCCACCAGCATACCCATCGCCACGATGAACGCGCCGAGCGAAATACGTTGCAGCGTCGTGCCGCAGACAAGCAGGATCGGAAACGATACGGCGACCGTCAGCACCAGCCCGAACCCGATAATCACTCCGCTGCGCCATCCCATCGTGAATATCAACACCAAAATAACAATGGCCACCGATTCGACGAGATTCCACATAAAGGAGGAGATGGCTTCGTCCACCTTGTCGGGTTGAAAAAAGATTTTCTCGGTCTCGAATCCTGCAGGAACGTGCTTCATCGCCTCGGACAGCCGGGCATCGACGGCTTTACCCACATCGGGAACGATGGCCGACTTTTCCATCGCAATGCAGATGGCCAACGCCGACTTTCGGTTCACAAAAAATCCGTTTCGTTGCGGTTCGGCAAAGGTGCGTTGCACACGGGCAATATCGCCGAGACGGATGCGTTTTCCGTCCATCGTTCGGATCAGCAAATTGCGAATATCCTCCTCGTTTTCGATTGCCGAATCGACGTAGAGTGCAATCTGCTCGTCGTCGCTGCGGTATTTTCCCGCATCGACGGTTTTTCCGGCAGCCTGCAATGCGGACATGATTTGCGTAGGAATAATACCATTGCGGGTAATCTGCTCTTTAGAGAGGATGATGTTGATTACCTCGTCGCGGTTGCCTATGATGTTGATACGCTTGACACCTTTCACGTCAAGCAGCTCGCGGCGGAGGTATTTGGCGTATCGGTACATTTCGGGATAGTCGTATCCGTCGGCTGTCAGTGCATAGAAAATACCATATACATCCATCATATCATCCACCACAACCGGAGTGTAACACCCTTGCGGAAGACGCGAAGCCGCATCGTTCACTTTACGGCGCAACAAGTCGAAATGCTGCTCCAGCTCCTTTTCCAGCACGGTCATCTGAAACTCGACGGTGAACATCGCCGAGCCGTTCTGACATTCGGTCTTTACCTTTTTCACATTGGGAAGCGCCCGCAATTCATCCTCCATCAGTTGGGCGACTTTCAGCTCCATCTCGTGCGCACCGGCTCCCGGCCACGCGACTACTACCATCGCTTGCTTGGCGGATACGGCGGGGTCTTCCAGTTTAGGCATCTGCACGAATGCCAACACGCCTGCAATCAGTATTGCTGCCATAAGCGACCAAAAAAGCAATGGCCGCCGCATGAAAAATTCAGTCATCTTCATTATAGTAATTCTCCTATATTGGTTTTACTCGATTTTTCAATAACACGTACTCGCTGTCCTTCCAGCAAAACATGCACTCCTGCACGGACGATGCATTCCTTGTCCGTCAGTCCTTCGACGACGACGGCACGGCCTTCGGCATCTGTCCCATTCAGCACGACAGGCTGCTTGGATACGGTGGAATCCTGCTTGAATACCCATACGCACAATTTGTTTTCGTCATTATCTTGAAAAACGGCGCACAACGGTACGGCAACCCTGTGCGCGGAGGCCGTATCTGCAACAACAATCCCGATTTCGGCATTCATGCCCGCCGTCAGTCGCTTATCGGGTTGCTCCGTAAAGATCAGGCGCAACTGGTAGAGCTGATTGCCATCGGCTTTGGGCGTGATGCTCGACAGTTTCATCGGCAATTCCTCTTCGATGCCCGCCACTTTACAATAAAAACGGGCAAAGCGGTCGCGCTGTCCGTACTCGCCGACCGGAATATCTGCTACGACTTCCATGTGCGATACATCCAACAGCGTAAAGAGAGCTGTTCCCGCATCGACCATCTCTGCCGGAGAGAAATTCACGTTCTGCACGTATCCGTCTGTTGGAGCGTAGAGTTTCGTGTAATCGAGTTTGTTCTTGTTCACCTGCAACTGCACGCCCAACTGTTTTAATCCGGCAACGGCCTTTTCGTAATCGTTGGCCGATACGCTCTTCTGATCAAACAGTTGCTTCGTGCGTGCAACCTCGTCTTCGAGTTGGTCATACTGAATCTGCAATGCCTCGACACTTAACCGATAGTCGGCGGCATCCAGTTCGGCGAGCAGTTGTCCTCGACGAATATAGTCGCCCTCTTGCACATGGATGCGCTCGATTTGTCCAGCCGTCTTAAATCCGAGGCTGATCGTATGCGCCTCGCGGACGACGCCCGAACGGTTTATAACATGGGTGGATTCCAACAACACGGGTTCGGTCAGCACAACGCTCCGTATCTCGGAATTTTCGTGTGATGTTCCGCCGCAGGCGCAGAGCGTTCCCGCAACGATAACCATTGTAATCAATCTTTTCATTGTTCCGATTTATTTTTTAGTGATTGTTCTTTATTTCTCTGCAAAGTTCCTGATTTATCCGATACTTCGTATCCCCTAATGGAGCATCAATTTGGTCTAATGGATAACAAATAGAAATAATATCAACTAAAATACCTAATTTTGCTCCTCGAAAGGTTAAATATAAAGATATGAAACAGGCTTATTGGGATTTTGATTTGATTCGATTGTCCGCAGAAAGCACGGCAGTCAATTTGAACAAAACATTCGTTTTGATTGATAATTTCGATGAAAGTTCGAAGCAGGTGAATACGGATTGGGAGTTCGCAAACCATCCGGTTAAATTATCCTTTACTATTGCGATTTTTTGTCTGACAGGTCGGATGCAGTTTCAAATCAATTTGCAGGATTTTGAAATTCAGGTAAACGATCTTCTGGTCGTTTCGGAAGGAGCAATCGGGGAATGTCGGGGTGTGAGCGATGATACGCGGATTGCAGTGATCGCCTTTTCATCCGAATACTTCCAGACCGCTCTGCAAATCGATGCGACCATGTTCTTGCAACGAAGGCTGTACGCTTCACCCCTTTGTCATTTGACGGATAAAGCGATGGAAGAGTCGATCGCGATCTACCGTTTGATGAAAGCGAAAATCGAGGAAACGGACAATCCGTTTCGCAAAGGGGCGTTATTGGGATATACGCAGGTGCTTACCTACAACGCTTATAAATACCTGCTCACATCCGCTCCCGACGATAAGAAACCGAAAGAGAATGCCAGTCGGCAACAAGAACTTTACACGCAATTTATCCATGAAGTGCAGAAAAGCTATACGAAAGAACGCAGTATTTCCTATTACGCGGAAACATTGTGTGTTACCCCAAAATATCTATCGCAAGTCATTCATAAGGTAAGCGGCCGTTTCGCAAGCGATTGGATTATCGATTTCGTTATTCTCGAAGCGAAAGCACTACTCAAAAGCCGCAAATATACCATACAGCAGGTGGCCGATATGCTGAATTTCGCCAATCAGTCTTTCTTCGGAAAGTATTTCAAGGACAAAGTCGGTTGTTCACCTTCTGAATATCAAAAGGCGTAAATAAAACAGCCGCTTTACAAGCGGCTGTTCATGTGTTGCAAATTCATGTTCTTACCTGATTGCCGTTGTGCATCCGCTATTCCCGGCCTCACGACAAGCACATGATCGCGGATAAAATTGTCGCTTGTATCGGATTTAACGTTTTTCTTGAATTTAGACACAAAAGTCTAACTGTTTCCTCGGATACTTCGTCTGAAAATTATGGAAACAATGCTGCAGGCTCAAAAAAACAGGAAGGGTACGGACTGAAATGCAAATTTCTCTTACAATAGTCTATAACTTATTGGATTTTGGCTATCCGTAAATATGTATTTCTCAAAAATAATGCTATCTTTGCATTCGAGAAAAGCGTTCTTTTGATTTAATGCAAAACGAAGTAGAATACAGAGTTTCGCTTGTTTCTAAATCGTTACCCATCAAAAAAATGATTATTTGCAAAGTGCTTATTTTCAATAAAAAAGAGAGTTGATTATGCCTTATTATATGCAAATTCTCCTTTCTCGATAATTTTGTATATTGAGATGTCTTCATCTTTAATCTCCTTGCCATCAAAAATTTCGTTCTGTGGAGAGAATCCCGAAGTATTGGTGACTGAATACATTGGATAAGACGATCTGTCCTTATTGCGGCGATTGAAATTTTCAGTAATGTCTCCTAAGTTCATTTCTCTCCATTGCTCTTTACGAGACAAAGGGAAAAGTCCGGAAAGTAGTTGAACTGAAATTGCGGACATTACTGATGTACAATCCTCAATTAAAGGGCTTATAGATGGTATAATAACTCTGGAATGTGGGCAGTTAGTGGCATTTGAAACATTATATAGTAAAGCTGGTGAGGGTGGAACACCCACTACGTCAAATATCGAATTTTATAAAAATGGCAATATACCTTTTATAAAAATAGACGATTTGAGCAATAAATATTTATCGACTAACAAAGACTATATTACAGAGTTAGGACTCAAAAAATCTTCAGCATGGTTGATTCCTGCACACTCCATTATATACTCTAATGGAGCAACAATCGGTGCTATTTCTATAAACAAATATCCAGTCTGTACCAAACAAGGAATTTTAGGTATTGTTCCTAATATAAATATTGATGTTGAATTCCTTTATTACTTTATGCAATCTTCATATTTTCAAAAAGAAGTTGAACGTATTGTAACAGAAGGTACTATGAAAACAGCATACCTAAGGGATATAAATCACATAAAATGCCCAATACCAGATTTAGATAGGCAAAAAGAAATTAGTAATCTTCTTTCAGTGTTATCGCTTAAAGAGGATGTTGAAAAGCAACTATTACAGAAATATCAAATACAGAAACAATATCTATTGAGGCAGATGTTCATATAAACATCTGCTCCAACAAATACTGTTTTTGTAGATTAAATGATGCACGAAGTTTTTTCTCAGCAAAAAGTTTGCTCTCCAATTTGCCAAGTACATTTGCTACACGCTTTTGTTCAGCAAGTACAGGGCAATATATTTTAGCATTACCATAGTCTTTGAAGTAGATATGTGGTATCGCCATTCCTGTTTTGTATAGTTGGAAGTTGAACGCAGACAGCGCAAAGTACAGATACCGCAAATCATGGTTGCCCTTGGATGTAAGATAGTTGAGTGTACCAATTACCGAGAATCTGCCTTGTGCGTAGGAAACTGTACCAACACCTGAACCGTCTTTGATTATCAATATTGCATCACCATTCATTTGTGCCATATTGGTATAGCCAATCAAACCATTTGCGCCAAATACTTTATACAATCCATTCGGCAAAACTTCGCTCTCTTGAAGTGTTGAGCTATGACACTCTAAACACTGAGAAATTGCAATGTTAGGCTTTCCTTTGGTCGTTAGCGCAACTATAAGCCCTTTAATTAAGGATTGTAGTTTCTCAATGATTTTGTTTTGGGTCGCGATACGTTCGTCAACCAACTTTAACAATTTTGCAATTTTCGTTTGTTCCTCAATTTTAGGAAGGTATATCGGATAATTAGAATATTCTTGTGAATTAACACCTGGTTGTCCCGAACGTGCTGACATAATACCTATCCATTTTCTATATCGAGAGAGATGTAGTTGAGAAAACACAAAGTAAGCATTGTCAGAAGGTATATTTACTCTAATCAAAAAGCCTGCAAAATAGAGTATACCATCTTTATTATCATATAGATATGATTTTCCAGTACTTGCACCTGTGCGAGCTAACAATATGTCATTAGCTTTTACTAAGTATGAATCTTGCAATTCACCATCAGGAGAAACGACATCTTTATCAATATAGGCTGCCGAAGATTCATCTATGTCAGTAATACGAATATACTTATGCTGTCCATCAAATGGTTTTGCTGCCGCATTCATACCATAATCAAAACCTTTACCAATTTCTCCCAGCGTACACTTCTTCCACTCCCCACTAAACTCTGGAAATCTCAAATGGGGAACATTGGTTACTATATTTCTCTAATTATAAACACCTAATAAAAAGTGATTATGACCCAAAAGAAAATTAGAGAAATTGCGGAAGCCTGGCGAGAAGACAAGCGACCGTATGTAAAGCAATCGACATTAGCAGCCTATATGTTGATTTTAGAGAATCACATCTTGCCATATTTTGGCAATGAAGATACTCTCAGTGAGAAATCCGTACAAACATTTGTACTACAAAAGCTCAATGCAGGTATGAGTGCTAAATCCGTAAAGGATATTCTTATCGTGCTTAAAATGGTGATGAAGTTCGGAGTAAAAAACGAATGGATGAGCTATTGCGAATGGGAAATCAAATACCCGCCTACTGAAACAAACAAGGAGTTGGAAGTGCTTACTGTAGCAAACCACAAGAAAATACTGGATTATATCCGGCAAAACTTTACGTTCCGAAACTTGGGCATTTATATCAGCCTTAGTACCGGGCTGCGCATCGGAGAAGTCTGTGCGCTACGATGGAGCGACATAGACATAGAAGCCGGAACCATCAGTGTACAGCGAACCATTGAACGCATTTATGTGATTGAGGGTGATAAAAAGCACACCGAGCTTGTCATCAATACTCCCAAAACCAAAAACTCTTGTCGAGAGATTCCTATGAGTAAGGAACTGATTTCAATGGTCAAGCCACTGAAGAAGATAGTCAATTCTGATTACTATGTGCTGACCAATGAGCCTTCTCCCACTGAACCAAGAACCTACCGCAACTACTACAAACGCTTGATGGAGCAACTTGGCATTCCCAAGTTGAAATACCACGGTCTCCGGCACAGCTTTGCCACTCGTTGCATAGAAAGCAACTGCGATTACAAAACAGTAAGTGTACTATTGGGGCATTCCAACATCAGTACCACCCTAAATCTTTATGTGCATCCCAATATGGAACAGAAAAAACGTTGCATAGCGAAAGTCTTTAAAGCGTTAGGAAAGTAAAGTCATATCCGAATGACTTATTTTCATAATGGAGCATATCGATAAAAATTAAGGAGAGGGAAAATCCCCCTCCTTAACCCTAAACCAAGTATCAGACATTCAAGTCCTTCATTGCTAATCCATAGTTCTCTTGCCCGAACAGGTCTTGATGGATAAGTTTCAAGCCGAGTGTCTGATAATACTTGTAGTCATCACCTTCGGTACAGAGGTATTTGTAACCGTAGCGTGGCATGTACTCTTTGAAGAAACGAGCCAAATCTTTCAGGCTTTCGGCTTGGCTCTTTTTGAAGTTGCTGCGCACAATGATGATGCTCCAATCGGGGAAGTTGCCTCTTCCGTTGCTATACTCCCAAAAGCGGATGTAGCAATCCAAATCACGCTCACTGATGTTCACACAAAAGCCATTGGCATTTTGCATCACGCTACAACTGTTTCTGTAGCCGAACTTCTCACACAAGTAGAGATTGAAATCAAGAATCAAATCATTTTGTAACATAATTGATTGAATTTAAAAAGTTAATAAAAAGTGGATTATAAATGAAAGCCTCGCTTGAGCTTAGCCTTTTTCTTTTTCATCAGGCGGTTGAACTCAGCTTCTTCTGCGGCAGTGGCATCGTATGATGAACTGCCATTCAACAGACCAAGACCGATACTTGAACCATTGTCGGAGTGGGAAACGCTTTGCTGCACCTCTTCATCATTATGCGTGACCCCTTGTTTGGGGTGTTCAAATGAGGATGCGCAAGCATTCTGTTCCAATCGGTTGTCGATATTCAAGTAGCTGAATTCACGGCTGACTTTTGAGCCGGAGAAAGAAAAACCGTTGTACTCAAACTTGACACCCTGTATTTCTCTTGTAGTCCGGCTGACTTTGAATTTCATATCAATGTCACGGTCAGCAAGAACTTCTTTCAGTTCATCCCAATTTTGAGCTTTGGGCAGCTCCTCTTTCAACGCTTTGTATATCTCGTGTTTTGCCCGGTCGTATGGACGCAAGCGTTCCTCCTTGATATGGTCTTTACCATTGGCAAAGTGCAAGCGGTATTTTGCCGTCAACATCTTACAAGCCTTTTCATTTCTGCGGAAGTCGTTCTTATCGCTAATCGTCTTACCGTCATTATCCACTCGATTGAAAACGATGTGACAATGCGGATGCTCACGGTCGATATGCCGGGCAATGATGTATTGCGTATTTTCGATGCCCATCAGTTTCATATAGTCGTGGGCGATTTGCAACATCAACGCATCATCAGACTTCAAGCGTTCTCCATCTTCAGGGGAGAAGTTGAGCGAGGTGTGTCCGACAATATTCTTTACCTTATCATTGAGCAATGCCTGTAATTCAAATTGTTCTGCCATCTGTTCGGGTGTGCCATCTACTCCGACAGCTTCCAGCAATTTGGATTTCTCCTCCTTGAGGACATAGCGGACACAGCCGCCAAATGATGTCCCTTTTGTCTGTTTACCTATCATCTTTAAATTGCTTTATGAGTTGGTCAATACGCTGCGCTATCTCCTCACATCTTTTGGCAACGGCAAAGAATCCATAGGTGTTTGCCTGCTTCGCCAGCTGGTTGAGGTTAGTGCTTTCACCTATCAATTGACGGATGATGTGGATATGCTCTTTCGTGATTCGCTCACGTACCGTTCCGTTCTCAATGAGTGAGCGGATGACTGCACTTTGGGTCTGCTTGCTTCGTCTGCAAAGCGCACCGAGCCATGCGAATTGGTCGTATGACAGTCGGAGAGTTATCGTATGTTTCTTTTCCATTTTTGAATTGCTTTTAGTGAATAATTTGTGACCATCGGGAGCCGCCTCCTCAGACTTTTTGAGGAGCAA
>OGNV01001531.1_pt1 | contig 13939 bp, 11 predicted proteins | sample 1573561 | NCBI WGS metagenome assembly OGNV01 (sample SAMEA2581892, study PRJEB24529) | metagenome | biome: Human gut stool | place: China | collected 2011
CAGTTCAGGAGGCAACCAACAGCCACGACTTTGACCGTAAGGGCGAGGTTAACGAAAAGTGGACAAAACTGACCAACGGCTCTGACTGGAGACAGTATCAGTAAGTCTCATAGCTATTGCAGCTTAGGCAATGGTGAAACCGCAAGGTGGCTCCTTCACGGAGTCTCCTTGCGGTTTTCTTATATACAAGTCGGTCATAAAGCTGCAAAAGGCGACATTTGATGGCATTAAGCGGCATTTATCGTAGACCATTGTAGAACGATTACATGACACAAAACTGCACATATCGTGTATGATTGAGTTACGGAGGATACGGATGTTTTCAAAGATTTTCGACCTTACCATCGCACACCCGGCAGTCTCCCACCATCCCGCTTTTGCGGCTGAAACAGAATATCGGGGTATTCCTAACGGCTGGATGAAGAACTGTTAAATCCAGCACATAGCATAGGTCTTACGCAAAAAAGCCCTGCCACTGGCCGAGAGGCCCGCCTATGCTGCCCTTTCTCTGTTTTGATCTTCAAATATTACATAGGAGGGGTAACAATGCCTTTGGTTTATTATGTGCCTGAATATGAGCGGGACGCGGAACAGACCCCGTTGGACGCCGAGCGTCTGCTGCGCCTGCTTGGTGTTACCGGAAAGCTGTCCGGTTTCCGCTATGCGGTCTATATGGTTGAGCAGGTTCGGGATCAGCCGGACAATGTGCTGCTTATCACGAAGCGCCTCTATAAGCAGACGGCGGATCATTTCAACACCACACCGAGTTGTGTGGAGCGCAATCTCCGCACGCTGATCCAGAGCTGCTGGAACCAGCTCGACCATGACTTTCTGAATGTGATCGCTGGTACGCAGCTGCGCCAGCCGCCGACCAATTCTCAGTTCATCGACATGATGGCCGCTTACCTGCGAAACTGATCTTCGCGGAGAGAGGCGGCGCACTGCCGCCTTTCTCTTTTTATCCCTGCGGAAATGTGGCTCAATTTGAGACATATTTCGACACGGTTGCCATTCGGCACAGGCGCATCAAAGGGTGTGTCTGTGCGGGCTGGCGACAGCCTGTGTTCACTGTCCATAAGCAGTAAACTGTTTGCACCTTGAGAAGTGAATGACCGTCCAAATCGGATATGGTTTTCGGTGAAGCAGTGCATTTGCGTGCCAAGAAAATCAAAACGCCGCTGAAAGTTGTGCAGGGGTAGGAACGGATTTGGGGAAAACGGCCTCCTTATCAAGACCATATCTGCATGAGGGTATGGTCTTGCAATTTTTACAATACGGAGGAATGGATCGTGAATCAGAAGCAGTGTTCAGAATGCGTATCGACGCACGAAACGGCGCAAACGCAGACGATCTTTGTAGATGGCTGCAAGGTTACAGTCCGGTATTCCGGCCATAAAAACCCCGATGCCATCCGCGGAATCAAGGAAATCCTTCTCACAAATATTGCGAAAAAAGCGTAAAATTTTGCACTATTTGATGAAATATGAGATAATAATGGTGTAGAGATGCACCTTGAAAATTGAAACAAGGCCATATACACCGTTCCAAAGATTGTTAAGAACAACAGGAGTGATGTATATGTTAGAAAACTTGATGGCTGATTTGCGGCGTGTTTATTGCCTGTACCGTGTTTCGACGCTGGGACAGGTTGAGAAAGATGATATTCCCATGCAGAAACAGTATTGCCGCGAGTTCGTCGGGCAGCATCCCGGCTGGGAAATCGTCAAGGAATTTTCGGAAAAAGGTGTTTCCGGGTTTAAGGTCTCAGCGAAAGACCGGGATGCCATTCAGGAAATTCAGCGTGACGCCTTGCAGAACAAATTCGATATTCTGCTGGTATTCATGTTTGACCGACTGGGACGCAGAGAGGACGAAACGCCTTTTGTTGTGGAGTGGTTTGTCAAAAACGGTATTGAGGTGTGGAGCGCCAAGGAAGGGCAGCAGCGGTTTGATACTCATGTGGACAAGCTGCTGAATTATATCCGTTACTGGCAGGCGTCCGGCGAAAGCATCAAAACCTCTGTCCGCACCAAGACCCGAATGGAGCAGCTGACGCAGGAAGGTCATTTTACCGGCGGCGGTGTTCCGTTTGGTTATCGTTTGGAGCATAAAGGACGCACCAATAAGCGAAATCAGGATGTGGGCGATCTTGTGATCGACCCGGACGAAGCAGAAATCGTGAAACTGATTTTTCAGAAATATCTCTGCGAAGGATATGGAGCGCAGCGCCTTTGCCGGTATCTTGCCGAACAGGGTATTACAAACCGAAAAGGACGCAACATACCGACTACTTCAATCAACCGCATCATCAAGAATCCCATTTACACTGGAGTCATCCGAAATGGAGAAAGCCAATCAGAGGTGCTGCCAGAGCTTCAGATCATTGACACTGAGACTTATGAACGGGCGCAGCAAATGATGGAGAAGCGTGTGACACATCACGGCGATGTACCGCTCAACACCAAGGGACGGTCTTTGCTGGTAGGCAATGCCTACTGCGGACACTGCGGAGGCCGCCTGACGCTGACCACCAGCGGACGAAAGCGTGTCCGAAAAGACGGGACTATCGTGCGGGAAACGAGAGCAAGATATCAATGCCATTACAATGTCAGGCATCCCGGCGAATGCGACGGCCAATCTGGATATGGCGTAGAAAAGCTGGATAAATTGGTAGACCAAATCATTCGTATCCAGCTTGGGCGCATTCAGAACTCACCATCTCAAGAACTGATCGAAAAGCAGCAGGCCAAGGAGGTTGAACTCGTCAGGTCCAGACTAAACCTCTTAAATGAGCAGTATCGGCAGAAGCAGCGGGAGTATCAAGACCTGCGCGCTGAGACGATCAAGGTCATCCAAGGCACCAGCCGCTTGAATGCAGACCTGCTGAACAGCCTTGTCAGCGAGACTACGGAACAAATCAAACAGCTGGGAGTACAAATTCAGACCACCACAGCCGAGTTGGAAGAAACCGTACAGACGGCCAGCCAAGTGTTGCGGGAATATGACCAGCTGATAAGCTGGGCCGAGATGTATGACCACTGCACCTTTGAGGCAAAGAAAATGATCGTAGCCAAGTTTGTCAAGGCCGTTCGTGTGCGGCGTGATTATGAGATCGACATAGAGTTCAATGTGTCGTTTGAGGAATTTCAAGCATTATATCTGGAGGGGGAGCCGGAAGAGGCAAAAAGACCCGGAACAAATACAATTCTGGCGATGGAAACAAAAAAATAAGGCAAGCATGACGCTTGCCTTATTGCTGGTGGACCCAAAGGGATTCGAACCCTCGACCTCTCGGATGCGAACCGAACGCTCTCCCAGCTGAGCTATGGGCCCGTGTATGAAGTTTTTGGTGATGTGAACTGTTTGCCCGCAACTGAGTTGGACTACCGGAAAAGAGGTGCTATAACCGAACCGCTTCTCCTCCCAGCTGAGCTACGCCCCCATACAGCCCTGTTATTATAGCAACATTTCCTGAACTTGTAAAGGCCTTTTGCGGGAAAAATCAAAAAAAGATCGGCCTGCGCATACAGCGGCGGCCCGGAATGACTCCGGGCCGCCGCTGTCAGATTATATGTAGGAATGCTCCACCTGAATCACGGGGACATAGTGGCTGTCAAAGGTACGGATGAGGGCCCGGAGCTGCCGGGCTACCTCAGCGTCCTCCAGCCGGAAGCCGAAAGGCGTTACCACGTCAAAAATCAGGTTGGGGTGGGTGGGGCCGGGGACCATGCGGAAATCGTGGATACTGAGGGCCGGATCGATGCAATGGGCCAGCTCTGTGATCTTATTCCGGAGGACAACGGTCGTGCTGTCATCTGTGGCGATGGGGTCCATGTGGATCACCGCCTCGCAGCCCAGCTTCCGGTGCAGCTCCTGTTCGATGTTGTCGATGGCGTCATGGATCGTCATGACGCTGCCGGTGGCCGGGACCTCCGCGTGGAGGGAGATCATCACCCGGCCGGGGCCGTAGTCATGAACCACCAGATCGTGAATACCGGAGATCTCTTTGTGAGCCATCACCAGATCTTCAATTTCTTTAACAAATTCCGGCGTGGGGGGCTTTCCAAGCAGGGGATCGATGGTGTCCTTGGCGGCGTCTATGCCGCCCTTGAAAATGAACAGTGCCACCAGAATACCCACCCAGCCATCCACCGGGAGCTGGAAGTAATGGCCAATCAGAGTGGCGACCAGAACGGCAGAGGTGGACATGCAATCTCCCAGCGAATCCGCTGCTGCCGCCAGCAGCGCCGGTGCGGAGAGTTTTTTGCCGAGGGAGCGGTTATACATGGCCATATACAGCTTCACGCAGATAGAAACAGCCAGAATCCCGATCACCAGCCAGCTGAACTCCACCAGAGCGGGGTGCAGGATCTTATTCAGGGACTCCTTGGCCAGTTCCACGCCCATCAGCAAAATCAGCATGGATACCGCCAGACCGGAGAGGTACTCCGCCCGGCCGTGGCCGAAGGGATGGCCTGGGTCCGGCGCTTTGGCGGCAATGCGGAAGCCCAGCAGCGTGACCACAGAGGAACCGGCATCAGAGAGGTTGTTGAAGGCGTCCGCCGTGATGGCGACGGAGCCGGAGAGGGTCCCAGCAAAGAACTTGCCCAAAAACAGCAGCAGGTTCAGCCCGATCCCAACAGCGCCGCAGAGAATACCGTAGGCCGTCCGTAGCTGAGCGGGGCTTTTCCCGTCGCTTTTGCAGAAGAAACGGGCCAGAAGCGAGATCATACAGTTTTACACCTTTCTTTTTGAGAATAGAAGGAGACGGTCACTTCCCGCCGGGAATGACCAGCTTCATGTGGCAGCAGAGATCGTCCAGATCCCGGTCGGTGGCGGCGCTGAGCCGCAGGCGGGCGCCGCAGTCCCGGCATGTCAGCTCCACCGCGTCCCGGCGGATTTCCATGCTGTAATCGTGGCTGCCGCAGCCGCAGGTGATACCGTTGGGCCGGGCGGCGATGTCCTTGAGCTCCGAGAGGAATTCGTACATAATCACATTGTCGGTAAAGGCCTCCGCCTCGCCGCTGTTCTCCTGCGCCTTTTCCTTGGAGATGGCAATGCTGGCCTCCCGGAGGTGATGTTCCACTGTGCCCTCGTCGCCGATGAAGCAGCAGAACTGCTTGCTGTCCGGGCAGCTGAGGGCGGTGGCGGCGTGGAGCATCCGCTCTGGCGGACAGACAGCCTCGTGGGTCTGGCCGCAAACGCCGCAGGGCACCAGAATGTGATAGTTCTGGCCGTCATAGTTCGTCCGCAGGACACTGCCGCCGCAGGAACATTCGATCTCGGCGTCAGACGCTTCCAGCGCAAATACGGAGCGGGCACCCATTACCTGCGCACCGCATTTCGGGCAGATATAGCCCAGAGTTCTCATATCGTCAGCCATAGAGGGCCTCCTTGCATGATTGATCAGATTTGGATATCCTGCGCGTGGGGCAGGTGAGATTGTGTATAGAGGAGTACCTTGTCACCCGCCAGCAGCTTCAGGCCGCCGTTGGGGATCAGCGTTCGGTTCCGGCGGCGGACCATGATGATGACCGTCTGTCGGGAAATGTCCAGATCCCGGAGCGGGTGGCCCACCCAGGGATGATGTGTCTGAAGGACGATCTCCTTTAGCTGGATGCGGACGTCATCCTCATAGACGCCTGCCCCCAGCACAAGATTGTCACCGGGGAGGAGCACCACATCGCCCCGGGGAACAATGATGTCCCGTCCCCGCTGCACGGCGGCGATGATGACGCCCTCCGGCAGGCCCAGGTCCCGCAGCGGGGCATTGGCCCAGCGGTCCCGGGGGTCAGGTGGATGCGGATGAAGTGAATGTCCGCCTCCGTGCCGTATTCGCTGATCCGCTTGATGCGGGAATACTGGTCCACGAAGCCGGCAGAAATGATACCGGTGGGGATCGCCACCGTGCCCACGCCCAGGAAGGTGATCAGGATGCCGAAGATCTTGCCAAGGGTGGTGATGGGGTAAATATCTCCGTAGCCCACCGTCAGCAAAGGCGTTGGAGAACACCTGGGGCTGCGCGTCATGCTCCAGAGAGTACATACACAAACTGGAGGCGGTCATCAGCACCAGAATGATAAACACGGAGGAGAGAAGCTGCTGGGCCTTGCTGGTAAGGACCTGGGTAATAACGTTCAGGGAATCGTAATAGGCGTTGATCCGGAACAGGCGGAAGATCCGTACCACCCGGAACATCCGGAAGGCCACGGCCCCGGAGGGGAAGAAAAAGGGCATGTAGTAAGGCAGAAAGCTCAGCAGGTCCACAATGCCTGAGAAGGAAAAAATGTATCGGCAGACGGCCTTCCATTCCTTCAGATTGGGATGGTGGTACTTGGCAGTCCAGATCCGCAAAGCGCAGTCCACTGCGAAGAAGGCCACGGTGGCAGCTTCGATCCGCAGCAGCAGCGGACCGCAGGCGGCCTCTGCCTCGTCGAAGGTGTAGGCAATGGTGACCACCAGGTACCAGAATGACCAAGGTGTAGAAAATGTCATAGGCGCGGCTGATGAGATCGTCCGCCGTACCAATGTCAATAATGGTGCAGATCCGGCGGCGCAGGGACTCAAGAGACTTGAGATTCGGCATAACCGCCTCCTGATGTGTAGGTAGACGGCACGCTGCCTGACGTGTACCGTCGGGAAATATCCTTATATTATAGTAATATCCCCTCGGAATGTAAACAGATTTCTTCATTTTGCGGAAAAGAAGCGGGGAATCCGGAGCGTAGGAGGATGTTCCACTCCGGCGCGGCTGGGGGCACTTGACACAGAGTTTACAAAAAAATCACAATTACTGCCTTGCAAACCTTCAAATGCAGACGTATAATCAGGATGAAAATTGAGAAAAGGAGGGATGTGCAATGACGATGAACAAGTTCATGGCAGATGTGGATGACCTGATTTTTGACGGTCAGGAGCAGAGCCACAGCGAACGGTAAAACCGGAAGAACCACGCCGAGAGGGCGTGGATTTTTTTATGCCTTTTTGAGGGTGCCAAAAATTTCGACCATGCGTAATCGTTTTTCTGAAATTTTTCGCAAACGTTTGAGAAAAAATCACGAAATTATTTCTGCTTTGACATATATTGAAAGAAAATGTGGCTTAATATATATAAAAAAATTTGATAATTCGCATATTTTATGAATGTTAAATGAAAAATAAAGACGAAAATTTGAAAGCTTTCAAGGAAAAAATTGGGCAAAACGTAAAACTTATTTAAAGTGATTTGCTCGTTAGGTAAATTTACTTGAAAAAAACGCGCGGTGTTGTTAGAATGATACAGCAAAGTTAGACACTCAATTTTATACAAAACGTTTAAGGAGTGGAAGGAATGGAAAACATCATTTGGGTAGTTTTGCTGTGCGCGGTTCTGGCTCTGCTGTTTGCCGCATGGAAGACCTCCGCGGTCTCCAAGGCTGACGCCGGTACGGAACGGATGAAGGAGATCGCGGGAAACATCAGTGATGGCGCCCGGGCATTTCTCTTCGCAGAGTACAAGATCCTGGTCATTTTCGTGGCGGTGCTGTTCGTGCTGATCGGCCTGTTCATCACCTGGCTCACCGCTGTTTGCTTCCTGATCGGCGCGATCTTCTCCGTGTGCGCCGGTTATGTGGGTATGAACGTGGCTACCAAGGCCAATGTCCGTACCGCTGCCGCCGCTAAGTCCAGCGGCATGAACAAGGCTCTGGGCGTCGCCTTCTCCGGTGGTTCCGTCATGGGTATGTGCGTGGTTGGCCTGGGTCTGCTGGGCTGCGCCGCCATCTATGCCTTCACCGGCAACGTGGAGATCCTCACCGGCTTCTCTCTGGGCGCTTCCTCCATCGCGCTGTTTGCCCGTGTGGGCGGCGGTATCTACACCAAGGCTGCCGACGTGGGTGCTGATCTGGTGGGCAAGGTCGAGGCCGGTATCCCCGAAGATGACCCCCGGAACCCTGCCGTGATCGCTGATAACGTGGGCGACAACGTGGGCGACGTGGCCGGCATGGGCGCTGACCTGTTTGAGTCCTACGTGGGCGCTCTGGTGTCCGCGCTGACTCTGGGTGTGGCTGTGGTCGGCACCTTCAACGGCGCCGGCGCTCTGTTCCCCCTGATCCTGGCTGCCGCCGGTATCGTGGCTTCCATCATCGGCTGCTTCTTTGTCCGGGGCGATGAGAATTCCAACCCCCATAAGGCTCTGAAGATGGGCTCCTATGTTTCCTCCGCCATCGTGGTGGTCCTGTCTCTGGTTCTGAGCAATGTGTTTTTCGGCGGTATGGCCCAGGCCATCGCCATCATCGCGGGTCTGATCGTGGGCCTGATCATCGGTATCGTCACCGAGATCTACACCTCCGGCGATTATAACTCCGTGAAGAAGATCGCCCAGCAGTCCGAGACCGGCCCCGCTACCACCATCATCAGCGGCATCGCCGTGGGCATGATGTCCACTGCCGTGCCCATTCTGCTGATCTGCGTTGGTATTTTCGTTTCCTATCAGGTTGCCGGTCTGTACGGCATCGCTCTGGCTGCTGTCGGCATGCTGTCCACCACCGGTATCACCGTGGCTGTGGACGCTTACGGCCCTATCGCCGACAACGCCGGCGGTATCGCCGAGATGAGCGGCCTGGATCACAGCGTCCGTGAGATCACCGATAAGCTGGACGCCGTGGGCAACACCACTGCTGCTATGGGTAAGGGCTTCGCCATCGGCTCTGCCGCTCTGACTGCTCTGGCTCTGTTCGTCAGCTATGCGCAGGCTGTTGGCATCGGTGATGCCGGCATCAACATTCTGGATTCCCGCGTGACCATCGGTCTGCTGATCGGCGGTATGCTGCCCTTCGTGTTCTCCGCTCTGACCATGGACTCCGTGTCCAAGGCGGCTTACAGCATGATCGAGGAAGTGCGCCGTCAGTTCCGCACCATCCCCGGCATCATGGAAGGCACCGGCAAGCCTGACTACAAGTCCTGCGTGGCCATCTCCACCACCGCTGCTCTGAAGGAGATGCTGGTTCCCGGCGTCATGGCTGTTCTGGCTCCCTTGGCAGTTGGCCTTCTGCTGGGTACCGGCGCTCTGGGCGGCATGCTGGCTGGCGCTCTGATCACCGGCGTCCTGATGGCCATCTTCATGTCCAACTCCGGCGGTGCTTGGGATAACGCCAAGAAGTATATCGAGGACGGCAACCACGGCGGCAAGGGCAGCGAAGCTCATAAGGCCGCTGTTGTGGGCGACACCGTGGGCGATCCCTTCAAGGATACCTCCGGCCCCTCCATCAACATCCTCATCAAGCTGATGACCGTTGTTTCTCTGGTGTTCGCATCCATCTTCTCTGCCAGCGGCCTGCTGTAAGAGAACTGTCAGAGCTCAACAAGCTTTTCAGACCGGGCTTCCGTTCATGCGGAGGCCCGGTTTTTATTGCCTGCCGGATCGCGGCGGAAGAGCATAAGCATTCCATATTCTTTTTTAAGGTATGGTGACGACCCTTGACAGAGTAATCGTTTGCCGATATAATATGAACGAAAAACCGTCAAAATGCCGGGCAAGCTCTGGAAAAACCGGCAAAATTCGGAACGAATAGAAAAGGAGAGCGGACAATGATCTATTCCAGCGAAGTACAGCGTATGTGCCCGGTGGCCAAGGGCGCGTATCACGGACCGGCCCCCATCCCTGAAGAAGGAAAGTGGGTTCAGGCCAAGGAAATCAAGGATATCAGCGGTCTGACCCACGGCATCGGCTGGTGTGCTCCTCAGCAGGGCGCCTGCAAGCTGACCCTGAACGTGAAGGAGGGCGCCATCGAGGAGGAGCTGGTGGAGACCATCGGCTGCCCCAGTAAGACCCACTCCGCCGCTATGGCATCTGAGATCCTCATCGGCAAGACCCTTCTGGAGGCACTGAACACCGATCTGGTGTGCGACGCCATCAACACCGCTATGCGGGAGCTGTTTCTGCAGATCGTCTACGGCCGCAGCCAGACGGCTTTCTCTGAGGGCGGCCTGCCTGTGGGCGCTTCTCTGGAGGATCTGGGCAAGGGCCTGCGCTCTCAGGTGGGCACCATGTTCGCCACCAAGGAGAAGGGCCCCCGCTATCTGGAAATGGCAGAGGGCTACTGCACCCGCGTGGCTCTGAACAAGGACAGCGAGATCATCGGCTATGAGTTTGTGAATCTGGGCAAGATGATGGAAGCCGTCAAGAAGGGCGTGGACGCCAACGAGGCACTGGAGAGCGCCAAGTCTCACTACGGTCAGTGGGACAGCGCCGCCAAGTACATCGATCCCCGTCAGGAATGAGATAAGAGGAGGAATTGGAAATGGCTCTGTTTGAAAGCTACGAGAGAAGAATCGAGAAAATCAATTCCGTCCTGTCTCAGTACGGAATCTCCAGCGTGGAGGAGTGCCGGGAGATCTGCAAGGCTGCCGGCTTTGATCCCTATGAGATCGTGAAGGGCATCCAGCCCATCTGCTTTGAAAACGCCTGCTGGGCCTACTGTGTCGGCGCGGCCATCGCGCTGAAGAAGAATGTCCAGACTGCCGCCGAGGCCGCCGAGGCCATCGGCATCGGCCTCCAGTCCTTCTGCATCCCCGGCTCCGTGGCCGAGGACCGGAAGGTAGGCCTGGGCCACGGCAACCTGGGCGCCATGCTGCTGCGGGATGAAACCAAGTGCTTCGCCTTCCTGGCGGGCCACGAGTCCTTCGCCGCCGCCGAGGGCGCCATCGGCATCGTCCGCAACGCCAACAAGGCCCGGAAGGAGCCCCTGCGGGTGATCCTGAACGGTCTGGGCAAGGACGCCGCCCAGATCATCAGCCGTATCAACGGCTTCACCTATGTCCAGACCCAGTTTGACTACTACACCGGCGAGCTGAAGACCGTTCGGGAGGTGGCCTATTCCGATGGTGAGCGGGCTGCTGTCCGCTGCTACGGCTGTGATGACGTTCGCGAGGGCGTGGCCGTCATGCACCACGAGGGCGTGGATGTGTCCATCACCGGCAACTCCACCAACCCCACCCGGTTCCAGCACCCCGTAGCCGGTACCTATAAGAAGGAGTGCATCGAGCAGGGCAAGAAGTACTTCTCCGTGGCCTCCGGCGGCGGCACCGGCCGTACTCTGCACCCCGACAACATGGCTGCTGGCCCCGCTTCCTACGGCATGACCGACACCATGGGCCGTATGCACTCCGACGCCCAGTTCGCCGGTTCCTCCTCCGTCCCTGCTCACGTGGAGATGATGGGCTTCCTGGGCATGGGCAACAACCCCATGGTGGGCGCTACTGTGGCTGTGGCCGTTGCTGTGGCTGAGAGCAAAAAGTAAACGAAAAGTCCTGAAATCATAAAAAATTGGAACTTTTCTGATAAAAATTAAAACACCCGTTTCGTAAAGAAACGGGTGTTTTTCTATCATTAAGTTCAGGAGAGTAGCATCCGGTCATTGCTCAGGGTCTTGCCGGTACCGGCCTTGAACCGGTGGATCAGATCCTCTACGGTCATGCCCGCCCGGTCAGCGCCGGAAACGTCCAGCACGATCCGGCCGTCAGCCATCATCAATGTCCGGGTTCCCAGCTCCAAAGCCTGCTGCATGTTGTGCGTTACCATCAGACAGGTGATGTTCCCCTCTGCCACGATCCGCTTCGTCAGCTCCAGTACCTTTTCCGCTGTGCCGGGGTCCAGGGCGGCGGTATGCTCGTCCAGAAGCAGGAGCCAGGGGGGATTCATGGTCGCCATCAGCAGCGTCAGCGCCTGCCGCTGGCCGCCGGAGAGCAGCCCTACCGGCTGATTCAGCCGATCCTCAAGTCCCATGTCCAGAAGGGCCAGCCGGTCGCGGAAACGAGTTCGATCCTTCTGGGTCAAGCGGGAAAACCAACTGCCGTTTCCTGCTGCCAGTGCCAGATTTTCCTCGATGGTCATATTGGGGGCAGTCCCCTTCAGAGGGTCCTGAAATAAACGGCCGATCCGCTTCGCCCGTTTGTATTCAGGCAGAAAGGTCATATTGTGACCGCCTACGGTGATGGCGCCTGCATCCACGTAAAAGCTGCCGGCGATGGCGTTGAACAGGGTGGACTTGCCTGCGCCGTTGGAACCGATCACCGTGACAAATTCTCCCTTGTTCAAATGGAGAGACAGGTCCGTGATGGCCTTTTTCTCATTGACGGTGCCGGGATTGAAGGTCTTGGAGATGCGTTGAATGTCCAGCATGTCAGTTCCCTCCCTTTCCAGCGGCCAGCTTCCGCTGCTGGAAGGCCGCCCACTTTCGGATGCTGGGAGCTGCAATGGCCAGAGCCACGATGACGGCCGTCAGCAGCTTCAGACACTCCACCGGTACGACCTTGGTGTAAAAGACAACGGCGTAGATAAAACGGTAGATCACGGAGCCTATCATCACCGCCAGCACGCCCTTGGTAACGGTCCGGCGGCCCAGAACCGTTTCACCGATGATGAGACAGGCCAGGCCGATGACCACGATGCCGGTGCCGGAGTTGATGTCCACCGTCTTTTGATACTGGCCCACCATGGCCCCGGAAAGGGCTGTCAGGGCGTTGGATACGCACAGTCCTACCGTGACGGTGAACGCCGGGTTCAGGGACGAGGCCCGCACCATGTCGGGATTATCGCCTGTGGCCCGAATGGAAAGGCCCATGCGTGTTTTCAGAAATGCCAGCAGCAGTACGCCTGCCAGAATGGTGACAGAAGCCACCAGCAGCAACTCGTACCAATCGCCGCCGATGCCGCTGTCCCGCAGAAGGGTGAAGATCGTGCTGCCTCCCAGCAGGCTCTGGTTGGCCTTCCAGCCCATCGCCATCAGATTGACGGTGTACAGGCCCGTGTTGGTGACGATGCCCGCCAGAATGGAGGGAATCCCCAAGCGAGTCTGCAAAAAAGCGGTGACGAATCCGGCGCAGCTGCCCGCCAGCATGGCGGCAGGAATGGCTAGGATCGGGTGTCCCCCGGCGGCCAGCGTGACAGAGACCGCCGCCCCAAGGACAAAACAACCGTCGGTGGTCATATCGGCGATGTTCAAGATCCGGAAGCTCAGAAACAGGGCCATGGCCACCAAAGCGTATAAAAAGCCCAGTTCCAGAGCGGTTTGTGTGATCATCAGCAAGAGAATGCGCTCCTTTCATGCCGCTGCCCCCGGCAGCGGGCCGGGGGAGCGGGGCGGGGAATTTGACTGGATCAGTCCTTGGTGGTGGTGACCTCTACCACCTCGCCCATGCTGTCGAAGCAGGCGTAGTCGGCCTGCTTGCCGATGAGGGCACAGGTGTCTGTGTTGACGGTGATGATGCCGCCGTCCATCAGGTAGTAGTCCTCCATGCCATACATGCCCTCGGTCATGGCGGTGTAGGCCAGGTCAGCGGTCTGGGCGCCCAGGTCGGTGTAGTTCACGCCGCAGGTGGCATAGGCGCCGTTGCGGACGAAGGAGTCAGCGCCGGTGTAGTGGGGGATGCCGTTTTTGGCAAGATCTTCATAGATAGCCAGCTCTGCGGCCATGATGACGTTATCGGTAGGAGTAAACACGGCGTCCACACCGGCAGCGATCAGGGCGGAGGCGGCAGCAACTACTTCATCGTTGGTATTGGCGGTCTGTTCAACGTACTCGATGCCCTTAGTATCCAGATAGGCCTTGGCGTCGGCAATGGGCTTGGCAGAGTTGGGTTCAGACAGGGAGTACAGCAGGCCCACCTTTGCGACAGAGGGATTCTGGGCGAACATCATATCCATGATGAAATCGGTATTCAGGGCGTCGCTGGTGCCGGTAACATAGTCGATCCCGGTCAGCTTGGCGGTCTCCGGGTCGGAGACGGCGGCGTAGACCACAGGGGTCTTGGTCTCCTCGGCGGAGAGGGCGGCGATCTGAGCGGCGGTGGTGGCAATGGGGATGATGGCATCCACGCCGTCGGCAATGGCCTGGTCGCTCAACTGCTTGAGAATGGTCTGGTCGCCCTGACCGGAGGTGACCTCGTATTCGATCTTCAC
>OGNV01001540.1_pt1 | contig 13865 bp, 10 predicted proteins | sample 1573561 | NCBI WGS metagenome assembly OGNV01 (sample SAMEA2581892, study PRJEB24529) | metagenome | biome: Human gut stool | place: China | collected 2011
ATGTCACGCAGGTAAACAATCATATGTCCCAAATCATCAAATGTACACTCAGCCTCTTTCAGCAAGGCTTCTACATTTTCCCACATCCGCTCCGTCTGCCTGCGGATGTCGCCGGGGTATACCACTTCTCCTTTATTGTTGATACTTGCCGTACCCGAAATAAACACTTGACGCCGGTCACCGTAATCGACATACGTTCCGCGTTCAAAGCTGACACCATACTCATAAGTAGGATTCAGATGCGTAGGAGCATAAAGAAAGTGTATCTGTTCCGGCTTTAAGCCTGCCACAGCATAGGTATCCATTTGCACCAATACTTTAGGATCAGCATGACGTCCGCCGATACCTGTACTGGCAATATAGTGTGTTTTTTCCGTCAGATTCTGAGTAACAAACACCTCATTACGTGCCTTTACCACACCAGCATAATTCACATCCACATTCTGTACGAAGAACCAGGTACGGATACAGTTATCCGCCAATTTACATCCTTGTTCCATAAGTTGCATCGCGTAGTCATTCAGCAACAAACGGGTCTGGTACTCAGAATTTGCGGCACGATTGAAAACACTGCCTCCCCACAGGTGGCGGTACGCATTGTGCTTTACTTCAAACAATCCGTTGTGCAGCACTTGTGTCTGCACATTGGTCTGTAAATAAGCCCACAAAGCTATTTTCGTCCCATCCAAAGGGGGTTGCTCTACCACGGAAAGAGCACAGTCGGAACTTTCGGTAGTGATAGCCAGCAGGAGGTCAGCCTGATTGGCGGTATCACTCAGAAAATAACGTTTAAACACAGCCATGGCACCTTTCAATTCACCTGCAAGCAAATCGTTGTAGGCATTGGCCACTGCATTTAATTGTTCTTCATAAGTGTCTTCCGGCCGGGTAGAGTGAATCATTACATGAAACTCTGAAACGCCTTCTTTTACTTCATATTTAAAAATCTCGGTTAATGTATTCTCTGATTGGTTGGTTTGTTGTTTTTTGTTGTTCATTTCCAATATCGTTTACTCGTTATTCAAAAAAATACCTTCGTTTATCCAATTATCTATCAGTTTCAATAAGGGTTGCTCATCTTCTGACAGCATATCGGTATGGTTCATACTCGTATCACCAGCCCTGTTCAAGACCAGATGTAGAAAACTCTCTTCTGCACTGCCGGGCTTCACCAATAGTATATCACTATTCTTATGCGCCGGCTGGTTGACCAACGCATGATAGCTCTTACCCTCCGTCAGAAATAAATTACCCGATGCAGAACCGGTCTGCCCATGGCACGCTACACATCTTTTATCGAAAACCTGTGACTGGATAGAACTGAACATACCCACGTCCAGTGTTCCCACATCCATTAATATAGTATCTGTAATAGCTGCGAGTTCTTCATCTTCCATCGTCTTAAATTCGACAATGCATTCGCGCAAACGACTGATCACACACAATTTGAGTGATTTCACATCATCACTGATACCTCCCAGTGTCATAACGATATCTGTTCCGTCGGTTACATTGACTGGCAGTGATTTCGTTATAACAGCGTATTCACTTTTATCATTGAAGCCTGCCACAACGACACTATAATCATCCGTCCAATTGCTGATACCACTGAAACGACCTGTCAACTTTAGGACTCGGCCACCACGCTGCACCTCTATCTCCTTCTCATAGATTCTTCCATCATCACATGAACAGAAGCAGAGTGTCATCCAGATAGCAGCAAAGAATAATATACATTTCTTCATAACTACTCTCTTTGTTTTTTTAGAAAGTATATTGCAGCATTACTGTTGCAGAATGAGTGGCCAGACCTAAATTATCATTATCTCGGTCGAGCTGTGTATCGTGACCCGTACGGGCAATATACTGGTACATAGCCTGGAGTTTCAGGTTACAACCCTTAAAGAAATAATTCACACCCACAGCCGGCATATTCAGAAATCCGTCATCACCGGTACCATTACGGTTAAAGAAGTCATAACGCAAGGCAGCCTGCAAACGGGGAGCTACAAAGTAGCCGCCCTGTACATAACCACCCAAATAATTGTAGCTTTCATTGATCTTCTGGCGATCCGTGAAACCTACATTCATATAATATGCTTCAGCACCCAGATATAGTTTGTTCTTTAACATGGCAAATTCCACTCCAACACGGGTATCATTGGTACTTTCATTCTCACTTTCCACATTGATTGAAGCCGATACACCGAACATGATCTTATCTTCATTCAAACGGTTAGGATTACCTTGGGTGGACGGCATCACACCTTTAGGCATATAAGTAAAGCGTCCCGCATACAGTAAAGAAGGGATATGCCAATCATCACTCAGAGTTTTTGTAGCTGTATTTACAGAAGAACCGGTACCATTGAATAAACCTACTTCATAGCCAAATTTATCAGCTAACAATCCGTGAATTTCAACACCGAGGTCAAAACCGGTACCGATGTTAGGCGTTACCGCATTCAAGGAATAAGGCAGAATGATGGCGGAAGTCAATGATACTGGCAACTGCGGCAACAATGTTTCGCCCAACGTCGTCAGATAAGCATGTGAGAAAGGTGTTTTGAATTTACCGACACGCACGGCAAACTGTTTTTTAAGTTGTACATCGAACCATGCTTGTTGAAGCAATGCTCCCCCACTGGCAGCCGCATTGATAGAAAGATTAAAGGCTACTTTACCAAAAGCTTTACCAGTGAAGCCCAATACAGCATAGGGAATTGAGAAACCGGAATTAGCTACATTATCCTGATTGTATGCCTTATCCAGGCCTTCATCATCATACCAATTGAAATTTGCACAAGTCTGTACCAACAGATAGGGCTTGAATACAAAGTCTCCCTTCTTGGTTTCTATCGTAAATCCCTCTCTTCCGGCAAGTGACACTACACCGTTTTCTGTATCTTCTTCATGCTGTGCCATAGCAGCCAACGAAAGGGCAGCCATTACAACCATTAAAATTAATTTCTTCATAATTGCTTGTATAATACTTATTGGTTTTATTGTTCGTTATTTGTTTTATAATGATTTCAGAAATGCGACCAAAGCATTACGATCTTCTTTACTCATCTTTTTGAAGAGATTCTTCGATGCTTCACCTTCACCACCGTGCCACATGATAGCCTCAACATAGTTGCGGGCGCGTCCATCGTGCAGGAAGTAAGTATGACCATTCACAGTTTCCTGCAATCCGATACCCCAAAGCGGAGTCGTACGCCATTCGTTGCCACGGGCCAAACCGCTTACATAGTTATCATTCAGTCCTACGCCCATAATTTCAGAGCCCATGTCATGAAGCAGGAAGTCCGAGTATGGATGAATTGTCTGACTACCCAGCCAGGGAAGACGAGTTCCGTTCAACAGTACAGACCCACGTGGTTTTGTGTGCAAGGTGGTTACATGGCAGAGATGGCACTTCGCCTTATAAAAATTCTGCTCACCCTTGATCACTTGTTCATTATTCACATTGCGACGTGCCGGAACACTAAGGCTCTGCATGTAGAGATCTACATTCTCCATTTCTTCCGTAGATACATCCAACTGGGCATAAGAAAGTCCCATCATACTGCCTTGATTTACTTGTGCCTGTCCTTCACAGATTTCTTCGGGATAGCGGCTGTTCGTAACTCCCATATCGCTGGAGAAACCAAGTTCCACTGTCAGGTCGGCATGCTGTGCTTTATTACCGGACAAGCCTAAACTTCTCATTCCTCTCTCGGAGATATAGTTGCAACGGCCACTGATACCATATTCCGGATAATTGCTTTTAGCAGCCAAAGCTTCAATTTCAGTGGGATCGAGCGCCATCATTTGTCCCATACCTACGTGGCGCAGAGGAATACGCACCGTACAGAACAGGTCTTCGGGTTTGATGCTGTCCGCATACCATTCATAAATAGAATAATTGGGTTTGCAGAGTTCATACGTCTCACCATCAGGGAACTGGAAAGTCTCATAGGTATATTCCACTTTCAGTTTTCCCTCGGGCTTCACACCATAAATAGCCTGATCATGAAGCACACGTCCATAATCCTGAAAGAAAGCTCCATTCTTACGACTAATATAAACCAACATAGACGAAAAGCCGGAGCTACCGGAACCACCTTCGCTCCACAAAGTAGGTTGCGTACGTCCGGCATTTCGGTGACAGCTACCACAAGAATAACCGGCATAAACCGGTCCCAGTCCTCCACCTATTCCATTACTACTGGTGCGGATATCATCATACAATTTGTCACCACGGGTGAAACGTTTATCGTATGCCCCTGTTATCCAGTCAGCCGACCTGTCATAAGCATAAGAGGAAGTCAGGAAGTTGGTAGCAGTACCGGCAGAGAGGGCAAAGCCGGCAGGTACTTCTATATTATCCACATCAATTCCATCATCCTCGCAGGCAAACAATGCCAGAAGCGAAAAACAGATTGGAAATGAGTATTTTAATAAGCCATTCATTCGTTATTGAATTATTATTGCAAAATACGTAACTAACATTTATCTTTTTAACGCAGATGTTGCGGAAACAACAGAATATTCATTATCCCACTGTTTCCGCAAAATCTGATTTCTAACAAGTAAAAATCTTACTGAATGGTACGGGCTTCGCCATCTTTGAAGATCAAATATTCCAAAGTGTGGTAACCACGCAAAGCTTGTGCACCGGCAATTTTATCATCTTCTTCATCATAGTCACCATCCCAGTTTAAGTCTGAATAGTTACCGGAAGTCAAAATCTGTACGATGCCATCCTGATCGAGTGGCCAGCTATCCATATTGGGGTCAAGACCTTTGTCGGCAACCGGACCAAAAAGGAATGCCTCACTGGTTTCCCACGGTGTACGAGCAGCAAGCCATGCTGTGGCGCAAGCCTTGAAGTTAGCATTGCTGGGAGAAGTACGGAATGTCTCAACAGCATCGAAAAGAGCTTGATTTCCCGCTTTCAAATCAGAGTAAGTAGGTAATACAACTACATCCACATAATTTTTTACGACTTCAGCCAACACTGTTTTATCAATACCTTCGATACAACTCTTCAAACTACCCTTGAGTACTCCCTCTAAAGTGGCACAAGCTTCCATAGCACTTACTGCTTCCGGACTATTGATATTGTTGCGGAAAGGACTCGGGATAGCCCAAATTGCTGCTGCTGCATCATCAATCGCCTTTTTTACTTCAGTATCAAGATTAGCATTTACTGCAGCTACTGCTTTTGAGAGGGATGACTCGCTAATAGCTCCTGTACGTGTTCCGTAATAAGCATTGCGAATAGAATAGATATTGTTACGATAGTCTTCACGAGAATGCCAGCTATACCATGACTCTACAGCATACAAAGCCTTTTCTTCATTATTATGTATGAAAAGATCGTAAGGGTCACCAATTTTGGCAGTACCTACTTCATTGGCAATGTCTACACAGCCGTCAATCAACTGCTCAACACTCGTCAAAGCATCTTGATTCTTAAAGAAATCTGCATAACTTCCACCTTCGTTGTATTTAACCGCCCAGTCATCATAAAGAGCAGTAGCATCATTCACCAACAATTGTGCAACTACTCGCATGTAATTTCCCCAACTACTTGCATTCTCCGCCGTATAGTCAAGATTTTTAGCGTCTATAGTCGTAGTGTCATCATCACTACAAGCCGTAATGGAACACATCATGCCCAATGAAAGAGCCGACAAATAAAAAAACTTTTTCATATTACTTAAACATTAAATTAATTATAAATACCTATTTGAACTATCTCTTGGTAAACCAACCGACATAAGCTATGCCGATAGCAAATTCATTTTCATTGTTATATTTAGTCGATCCAAATACCTTGTTCGTACCAATATGACGGGTAGTATAATCGGCCTTTACAACCAGATTCGGCAATGCAAACCAGTTAACTCCTGCCGTCCATTTGCTTACCTGGCAGCGTTTCTCCATTGTGGCAGAACCTTCTGCCTCTTCCTGCGGGTTGTAGTATTCATAACGGGCATAAGGATAAATAACCGGACATTTCTTCTGCGAGAAGAAAGCACTCAGGTTAAGACCAGCCTCCAAGCCATAGCACAGGGCATTCTTAGCTACATTACGCATAGCACCGTGATAATAATTGGAGTTATTGGAAAGAGTAACCTTGCTGATCTTGGAAGAATTCTCTAAATCACCATAAATGATATTACCACGAGCGGTAACATATTTATTTTTATACTGTGCATCGGCAGAGTAAATTTTCACTGATGAGCGGCCTACACTGCTATACTTATAATTCTTATCAGCATTGGCCGTCACGTCATTACAATAGTAAAAAGCAGCACCTACACGCAGTCCCGGTACCCCTTTATAGTCCAGACGTGCTACATAAGCAGGCGAAGTAAAGTTATCTTGTTCAAAGAGTCCCTGCTTACCACCGGCAACCCAATTATCGCGACCAAATCCATCAGCATTCAAGCCGGCAACAATCATTGCCTGATAATCAAAGCGCGCATATCCTTTACCAAAAGAACCGAAGAATTCCAATCCTGTCTCATGCCAGGTAGAAGGAATAATTGTGGTTTCACCCTCAGGACGAGATGTTCCAAAGAAGTTGATAGGCTCATGGTGTGCATTGGTCAATCCCATAGGTACAATCAAATGACCGGCACGAACATTGAAAGCCGAATGTATCAGACGGGTAATGTGAAACTGCTCAAGAGCGACTTCTCCACCCTTTTCCATTTCTGTCTCATACTCACCGTTTTCTGAATTCTCAAGTTCAGTTTCAAGACCTACACCTCCTGCTTCAAACTCTATCTCAGCACCCAGTATCCACTTGGAATTAAACTTGTAGTCAAAAGCCAACACAAAACGAGGAATCGCAATGGTATTGCGGTGATCACTGTTATCGACCCCACCATAGAAACGATTCGTTCCGTAATTCATAAACTTTGCTACCATTTCTCCGTATCCACCGAAACGGAACTTTTCGTAGTCGTCATCTTTTGTTACCTGTTTTATTCTCTCTTTCTTTGCCGCAGTTTCAGATACCTCTTCTGTTGAGGTTACTTTTTCGGGTTCATTAGCCCGTAAAGTATTGTTAAAAAGCAAGAAACCTAAGGCGAATAAGCAAGTTAATTTTCTCATCTTTTATCTTAAATTTTGTTGGCGCAAAGGTAGAGGGAGTTAAAAAGGCGGGCAATACCCAAATATGAGTATTGTGTTATTAAAAATAATAACAAGTAGGTACTTAAACGAACACTATTTCTTTTTGTTCTTTTTTACAAAGCAGTAATTCACTAAAAAGATAGCCGCAAAGATCACAGCAATCCAGATAAAACTAATAAATATCAAATAGCGGTTATAAATGTACTCTCCCTCTTCAGGAACATGATTAAGCATACATAGCAAACAGTTACACTGAGGATTATCAACGTCATGAGAAAAGTAAGAGTACAGTAAAAAAGATAAGCTACCTGCAAAAAGAATAATAATAGCTATTATTCCCCATCTCTTACAACTTAAAGGTCTGTCAATTGCCTTTTTATGATTGGTTAGTTTCACCATATAGTAGTTTATAGTTAGATTATACGCGCAAAGTTGCATGCTTTCAGTGACCTTGGCAATACCCAATAATTGTGATTTTTATAAAAATCTAACAAAAAACCATCATTAATGGGTATTTCAGAAAACGCGGATTCTCCCCTACTTTGCAGTCGAGAAATAAAACTTATGCAATACCCTAAAGATGACATACAAAAAGAAATTTTGAAAGCTGCCGAAAAAGTATTCCTCGAAAACGGCTTTCCGAAGGCTTCCATGCGTGAAATTGCGCAAGAAGCCCAGGTAGGGTTGAGCAATATCTATAACTATTTCAAAAGTAAGGATGATATTTTCTGTACAGTGGTACGGCCTGTAATCAGTGCATTCGATAGAATGCTGCACGAACATCACGGTCGTTATGGAGCAGATATCATGGAAATGTATTCCACCGAGAGTCTGTGCAAAAACCTTAGACGCTATATAGAATTATCATTTATTTTTCGTATATTTATGGATAAGAAACTAAACAATATATCTATAAACTACATAGTAGGAGGAAACAGAAAATCAAATTCAAATGATAACTCTTGAACAATTGGTTGCTCCAGATTCTTGGGCAAGGATTATCGATTTATTTGTGGATATCTTGCCTATAGATAAACTTGGGGTTAAACATGTCAAACTTCAATCAGAAGGGACACTACCGTATAATCCTTCAACATTACTAAAATTGTATTTATTATGGTTATAAGCACTCAATAAGGTCATCAAGAAAGTTGGAACACTCCTGTAAAATAAATGAAGAAGAAAAAGAACTTCTTGAATCTAAGATTAAATTGCAGGATTGCGAACAACACCGTTATTGGGAGTGGGAGGATATGCAAGCTGAATTATTTAAGATATAAATGAAGGAATCTAAGACTCCAATAAAGCCAAGAAGCAGGAAGTCTTTTTATAAATGAAATTAAAAATATTGTAATAACTGTGGTGGTTGCAACATCTGTGGTTCAAGGAAGTCTGACTTTAAGTTTCTTGTGCCTTATCCGTATAGAGCAGGAGCAACCATCTTCCAACATCTGTTCTTTTTACAAAAGAAATATAGATGAAAGGTGGATTTTATATTCTCCGCAAAGGCTCATCCTGCCAATCCAGGGGAATGTTCATTGACTTGCTGTCAATATTTCGGATATTAACCCAGTAACTTTTGGAAATGCTGTTTCATATCGTTGTCCAGCGATATAATGTTGATAAACCACTAAATGATGCAGATTTCATAAAATGTCCTGTGTAGTGATATCATATCGTTTATCCAAGGGAATTGCATCCTCCGGACTACCATCGGATTGATGGCGTACTGCTTGTTTTATACCCTTGTATGATGACAGCAGGAATTTCTTATAAGGATTATGACTGTCAGCCACGAAGTGAAAACGGGAACGGATAGATCATAGCACACCGTAATCTTTTTTCAATGGATTGGATTTTATATTTTCATGGATGCTAGTTACGATGCCCATTGACAACATGTCCACAAGCATCCATGCAAGAGGATAAGTATTGCTGTATTTGTTCTTGAAATGCAGAATGAAATCCTCTTCTGGAGTTATTGACCTCCTTCTCTATTAGTTCCATTGTACAACTAAACTTGTTGGGGTTGGAGAATAGGGATCTGTCGGTCATTCAGAAGATATTGCCGGTCTCTTTCGCCACGACACTATGCAGGAAAACCTCGATCTTTTTAATTGAAGATGAAAAACGGAGTTAAAACATGCAAATCTTACCGGAGATATTTGCTAATTGTCAGCGTCTTTGGTATTTTTGTCCTGAAAAAAAGCTTCTTTGAGTTGATGCAGAATAAAACAGAATATTGTAATTCGCTCGTTTCTAAAGTGTTACCTATTATCTACAAAGTGAGTGATAACTATTTTATTTTCAGTTAGATAGAGAATTGGTTGTGTTTAGCAGTGTATGAACTTAAGTCAGCAGTCAATCCTAACACTCCTTTCAGAATCACCAGTTGACTATTAAAATAACGAAGGGCCAGCTGATATTCACGATACGCTTCTTCTGTTCCTTCCTTGCTGGCGATCAGCGAAAAAAGATAAGGAGAGGCAGGATCAGTATTCATGTATTGCCTGATCAGTTTCATTGCTTCGGGCAGAAGAGTTACGGTCAGCATTCTGCCGGTCTTTCTTCGGCGATAAGTCAGGACATTCCCTTCTATATCACGCTTCTTCAAGTAAGCAAGGTCTACGAATGGAATGCCGCGAAGCATAAACATTAATAAAAAGAAGGCACGTGTACGTTGTAAGTCTCTGATTCCGGAATAAAGCTGATTCGGCAGCTTTGCCATCAATCGTTCCATATCCTCTTTGTCCAGTGCACGTTTTCTGTCAGCCCTCGTCCCTGTATAGACATAACGAAAATGATGAGGCACATAAGGAGCAAGATGTCGGTCAACCGCCCGGTTATACACTGCACGCAATGTGCGCATATAGGTGGAAACCGTATTCCAGCAACAATCTTTTCCACGCAAATACGTTTCGAAATTTTTTAGAAACTCCTGATTCACTTTCCGAAAAGGAAGATTCCCACTTCCGTGGAATGAAATGACGGCTCTCATACTACTCCTGTAAATATGGGCGGTCCCATAATTCCCACTTTCCCGCAGCCCATCGGCTACGTCTTTCATGAATGAAATTAAATTCCCCATTATTATACGAATTTAAATGATACTTAAAAGGCTGTTTTAAGAGGAAGAATATTCCCTTTCCCATGCTTCTTCCATAACACCTTTTCTTTCTATTTCCCTAAATCTTAAAAGACAAAGATAGGGATATATTTGTTCAAAATCCCAAAGTGCTATTGGACGTGTGACATTTTTGTATATATCTTAAGTTTTATATGGGGAAGGATTATCATCAATGATATGCAATAAAAAGGGACGTTCCCAGGGAAAAAGGGGAAATTAGGAACGTCCCTTGAATAGAGTTAGCGAAAAGTCCGGTCTTTCGCAAGTGCAGACCTTTCCTCTCTTCACTAAAATAAACTAAGGACTATAGTGGGGAAATCCTTAGTGGGGAAAAACGACTATCAATCGCTTCACAGAGACAGATACCCGCAAAGTAGTCGCATCCGTTACTTACGTATCGGTTGAGCAACATGATTTATTCAGCAATACAGATACTCACCCGGTTTTCTTCCGGTGTTTTGTAGGGCTGAACAGTATCACCTTTGGAATCGGCAATGATTCTATCAGGAGTTATTCCTTTTGTTTTCAGAACTTCTGCAACATTAGCTGCACGTTTTTCGGACAGTGTTTTATTGATCTTAGAATTTCCTGTATTAGCATCCGCATAGCCAGTCACTTTTACCTTGGCAGACGGATTCTTCTGCAAATATTCTACCAACATATTGATTTTAGACTTTTGGTCGTCTTGTATCTTAGCCGAGTTCAAGGCAAAAAAGATATCCTGTTTCATTGGCTGTACTACTACCTCTTTTCTAGGTTGTGGCTGCTCTACCACAGGAGCAGGTTTCGGTTGTTCCACCACGACCGGTTCCGGTTCGTAATACACAGGCGGGATTTCTTTATAACCTTTGCCAAATTTAATAGTCAAACCCACCAAAGCATTGAACTGCCAGTCGGCATTTCCCGCTTTCTTCGAATTAAACTTGTCGGAAAGAACATTGGCATTACCTTCTATATTGATAGCCAAACGGTCATTCAAGCGCAAGTTGCATCCCAGACCTAAACGCCCGGCAACAAGAAACTTTCCTTCTGTCCAAAGATAGCCCATCGGGTAACCGGCTGCGTTAATTGCAACAGCTTCGTCATTGTCGAAGCCACGGTTAAGACCCGCTCCGGCAAATATATAGCCATTGAATACACGCTTGGGATTGAAACCACAAAACAGCGTACTCAAATCAGATACTATATCCACATTACCTTGAAGATATTTATATTTATAATCCTGCCGTGGAGCAACCCAACTACCTTTAGCCTGCCATCCGCTAACGCCTACACGAGCACTCCATGCGGGAGCAAACTGATAACCGACATTCAATGCAACTGCAGGAGATATAAGATCAGTGAATTTGGCCTCACCAACGGTATGCGCAGCACCAGCTTGTACCTGCATAAACCAATGGGATTTGAATTCCGTCTTACCTTCTTCTTTAATTCTCTGTTCTTGTGCAGAGACGGCTATACTGCCAAATAGCAAAGAAAACGCTGCTATCCACAATTTCTTTTTATTCATGCTCATCTCTTTTCTTTAAATAAGATATTTATTAAAGAAGGGTACCCTCTCTTATGAAGATACCCTTCTAAAACTATTTACAAGTTAATGTTAGTTCAAATCAGCGTATGAGCCTAATCCTTCAGGAGCAGCCAATGTTCCAAGGAATCCTGTAGCCGGTACAGTATACTTAGTATCCGCTTTCTTAACGTATACAGTGATTTCTTGGGTTTGTGTAGTTGTCTGTTCCGGTTGACCCATCCATGAATTCTTTATCGTTACATCGATAATAATCGGCTGATCAACATCACCAACCAATACACCTTCATCGTTGTTCCATTTCAGCAAGCCAACTTCTTTACCATCTGTCGATTTAAGTATTGAAGCATGTCTCTGTACAATAGCATCATTCTTATCCGAAAGTTTATAAGAAACTTCTACTTTATGCATCTTGAACAGGCCTTTACCAATCTCAACCTCATTTCTTTCGAACCAAGGCTCTTCTTGACTTCCATCAAACATCATACCATTCGTTTCACCTCTCTTTATATCATACAATTTAACGAAGCGGTAGATAGGCAGATAAGCACCTTCCTTCAGGACAGTAGTATTAGCTTTGTCAACCAAATACCAAGCTGCCGCTGCATTTACCTGAGCATAAACTACAGGATTAACGAACATGATGTCAAATTCACTAGTCTTAGTAGCTGATACAATGTTATTGATCTTACGATTATTTTTCGCTGCATCTTTCGTTTCAATATACTCAACGGCACGGACACGAATCTTTTTGCCCATCCATTTCTTATCAAAGATATTCAGTACGTGCTTATTAGTAGCAATATCTGTTGTAAGAGTCATCTCGCTTGCAGGAGCTGTAGTTACTAACTCGAAGTCCCATTGACCACAACCATCCCATGAATCCATGAATCCATCTTCGATAGTAGCTTTCATCAAGAACGGTGCGCCATAGTCTCCTGAAGTCGGTTGACCATAACCAAGCATATACTCTGTTCCTTCCCACATTGACGGGTTATAAGTCCATGTATGTACAGGATCTTTCACTACCAATGTAGCAGTAATAGTGAATGCTTTGTATGTAGGTGCAGTATTCGTTGTAGAATAAGTAAACTTAATCACATAAGTACCGGCACGCAACTGGTTCTTCAATCCGAAGTATACATTGTTATTGTCAGTAATAGCAGATCCTTCGATGTTAGAATAATCGATTGTCAAATTCTTACCTGCTTCTTCAGAATCAAAGCTCCAGCCATCAAATTTAACGCCATCCTTCGTTACTTCCACAGTCGGATTACCTCCACCATAATATTCTACGAATTTAGCTTTGCTTACTTGTAATGCATTAAAGTATTGGTCGAAGTCTATCTTAAGACCTTCCACAACAGTAGCAGTCTGATATGCAGTAGCTGCTGCCAACTTCGCACCGCCACCATACAAAGCTGTACAAGCCAACGTCTGTTCTTTCAAATCTGTATTAACAAAGTCTTTAGTCTGTTGCTCTTGTTCTACAAACTCAATCTTCATCAACTTACTCATAACAAATTTGCCATCTACATACATCTTTACTTTCAAAACAGCCTGGCGCCCGATAGAAGCAGATTGTTTGTCGATTACAGAAATTTTGCTACCATCCAATTTCAGATAACGTTTTGTCTGATCAACTTCAGCATCCATATAACTCACTGCCTCATATTGGAATGTTACGTTTTCAAAACCAAGATCAGTCAATACATATTGACTTTCATCTGCGTCAAAGCCTGTGTTAGTATGGAATTCTGTTGCCAAACCTGTGAGCAATGGTTCCAAATCCAAAGGATCAGCAGTATACAAAAATTTCAAATTAACAGGAAGACTTGCTAAATAATCGTTTACCTTAGTTTCTGCCTTCTTGTACATATCAGACAACAAAGGAAGAGCCGGAGCTTTTACTGTAGGATCAGCATATTTATCTGCATCAACAGCAAAACCAATAGTAGTTTCCTCTTGTTCAACCACCATACGTTTTGTAGCAACATAATCAGATACTACATTGATATTTGCAGTCTCACCAAGTTGTTCATTCGTATTCTTAACCATGTAGGCAAGCATATTCAC
>OGNV01001561.1_pt1 | contig 13733 bp, 15 predicted proteins | sample 1573561 | NCBI WGS metagenome assembly OGNV01 (sample SAMEA2581892, study PRJEB24529) | metagenome | biome: Human gut stool | place: China | collected 2011
ATACTGCCTACCAGTATGTCATCCACAGTGGTTCCGAACAGCCTGCTAAGAGCATACAGGTTGTCGACTGTCGGAAGACTGTCGCCGCGCTGCCACTTGTAGACTGCCTGCTCAGATTCAAAGCCCATGAAGCCTGCCACGTCCTCCACAGTAAGGTGACGTGCCTTGCGCAGCTCCTTGATTCTGGCTCCGGTTGCCCTTGCGTCCAATACAGGATAATCCATATAAATGCCTCCTTGGTGTAATGTGTGTTAGCTGATTACAACATCCTCCGCCGCAGCGTTCAGACACCCCTGTCCTCCAAAGGATGTAAGGCTGATTTATTTTCGTGTATTTTATATCGGCAACGATTCCGTAAACTTAACAGCAGCTTCACATTTTATCAAAATGTTCCGCTCCATTTTAATTATTTTATGCCCTTATATCCTCAATCTGCTTTACAAACCATCCGGCAAGCTTATCCATTCCTTCACCTGTCTTTGCACTTATTTCTATGATTTCCGCTTTAGGATTCAGTGCAAGAATCCGCTCGCGCGCCGCAGCGAAATCAAACTCAAAGAAATCAACGGTATCAATCTTGCTGATTATAACCAAGTCCGATATTGTGAACATCAGAGGATATTTCAAAGGCTTGTCATCACCCTCAGGAACAGAAAGAATCATAGCCTTCTTATGTGCACCCGTGTCAAATTCCGCCGGACAGACAAGATTTCCGATATTTTCGAGAATCAGAAGGTCAACCCCGGCAAGATTCACATTCTTAAGAGCGCGGCTCGTCATATCCGCATCAATATGGCACAGACCACCATTGTGAATCTGAACGGACGGAATACCTGTTTCCTCCGCCACCCTCCTAGCGTCCAAATCAGTATCAATATCCACATCCATCTCAAGAATATTATATTTATCCTTGAGCATATTTATAAGTGACACCAGCATGGTTGTCTTTCCTGAACCTGGCGCAGACATCACATTCACGAAGAAGGTCTTATTTCTTTTACACATTTCGCGGATGTCATCAGCCTCCCTGTCATTCGCGGCAAATACATTTTCATTGACCTTGATTACTTTTACTGTAGACATATCTATGCATTCCTTTCCTGCAGCTTATTCTTTAACCATGCAATCCATTCATCGAAGCCTTCACCTGTCTTGGCGGAAATATAGATAATCTTCGCCTCAGGATTCTGCTTATGAATCCTCTCCTCGACAAGCTCCTTGTCAAAGTCAAAAATTCCCATGGCATCAATTTTATTTATAAGGACAAGCTCGCTCACCTGGTAAATCAATGGATATTTTGCCGGCTTGTCATCACCCTCAGGGACAGAGAGAATCGTAATGTTAACCTGTGCTCCTGTGTCATACTCTGCCGGGCATACCAGATTTCCGACATTCTCAATAAAGCATACATCAACGTCATCCATTCCCATCGCATCCAAGCCCTGCTTGGTCATCTGTGCGTCCATGTGGCACATCCCGCCTGTATGAAGCTGAATGCTCTTGCCTCCTGCTGCCTGAATCGTCTGTGCATCAACGCTGGCGTCAATATCACATTCTAACACGCCTACCCTGAACTCTGGCTGTAACATATTTATCGTTCTCACAAGCATTGTGGTCTTGCCGGAGCCCGGAGAGGACATCACATTGATAACCAGCCTGCCCTCCTTCGTAAGCTGCTCTCTGACGGTCCTTGCATTCACCTCGTTCGCATCAAAGACATTCTCTTTTACTTCCAATATTTTTACTGTGTCCATAAATCTTCTTTCCCCTCCCGGATTCACATTACAATTCGCTTCTCTTTCTTTGTTACCGACATAATAGCATACTTTTTCTGAATTGTCATTATACCTATGGTGTAATTTGGGAGACAAAAGCCGGGGGCTGCCGCCGGAACAAGGGGCAGGTTGGGACAGGGGGTCTGACACCGGTGTCCCACGCATTGGGACATGGTGTCAGACCCCCTGTCCCAACCTGCCCGGCTAGCGCACATCCTTCTGCATTTTATTTCTGAATACAGCGCAGGCAAGCAGATATACCGCTACAGCCCAGACAGAGACTACGGCAAAGGATTTTCCAAGTCCGGCCAAGTTACCTGCGAAGGCATTTCTTGCAATATGCACTCCATGGTAGAATGGGAGAGCATGGCTTACGTTCTTGATTGCGCCGCCCATCATATCAACATCCATGAATACTCCGCCAATCATGCTTATAAGGGAAATTATTATTGAGCAGAAGCCGGGTGCCGCCTTATCGCTAAGCATTGAACCGAACAGCAGCCCGAAGCCAATCAGCAATATCTCCGTCGGAATAAGGCAGACAAGACATAACAGCATGTCGGATAGTTTCAGGCTTTCTCCCACAATAAGGCTGATAACTCCGGCGCAGATATATGTCACAGCCGACTGGAAAAAAGCGATGAGTATTACAGGAAGTGTGTAGCCTATCAAAAAATCAATCGTTTTCATCGGCGATGTGTAGAGACGCAGCATCAGTGCCGTTGTCCTGTCCTTCGACACCTGGATACATGTAAACAGCATGACAAATCCCAGACCGAACACCATTATTCCGGGTGTCAGATTTTTAAGCTGAAAAACGGTCATCCCGCTCTCTGCCGGTATACTGTCATTCACAATCGACATAACTATCAACATTACTATAGGAAAACCCACGCAAAAAATATAGCTGAGCGGGTCTCTTAGAATTTCCTTAAATGTTCTATTTCCAAATACCAATGCTCTCATATTTTATTTTCTTCTCCTTCTTATTCCACCCCGACTATCGATACGAATGCTTCCTCCAGATTCTGCTTCCCTGTCCTTTGCAGCAGCTCAGATACAGTTCCGACAGCCTTGACCTCACCTTTTACCATGACTGCGACCTTGTCGGAGAGCTTTTCCGCCTCCTCCATGTAATGTGTTGTCAACACTATCGTCACATTTTTCTTCACAGAATTGATAATCTGCCACAGCTCCCTTCTGGCGATGACATCCAGCCCCAGCGTCGGCTCATCAAGAAACAAAATTTTTGGTTCCGTGATAAGCGCCATTGCAATGCTGAGTCTCCTCTGCCATCCACCGGATAAGGTTTTTGCCTTTGATTTTTCTACTTCTTCCATTGAAAATTCTCTTACAAGCTCATCCGTTTTTTCCCTCGCATACTTCCTATCCATACCATATATACCGGCAATGAACTCAAGATTCTCCCTTACGGTGAGGTTAGGTGCGACCGCCGTATCCTGCGGTGAAACACTCACCAGCTTCTTCACCTTGGCAAGCTCAGTATTTATGCTCCTGCCCATCACATATGCCTCCCCGGATGTGGGCTTGGTAAGGCCTGTGAGCATTTTTATGGTTGTGGTTTTTCCTGCTCCGTTTACACCCAGCAGTGAGAAAAGTGTCCCCTGCTCCACATTAAGAGATATTGCTTTCACCGCAGCTCTCTTGCCGTATTCCTTTTTCAGACCGTCAATTACTATCGCGTTCTCCATGGTTATCCGCCTCCAGCTCCATAATTTTTTTATTTATATCAGCTATATTTTTCTTACATATCCTGTACTGGATTACCCAGCACACAATATATGAAGCAGTGTAGCTTACAATCACAGACACGAATGCCTGCGGATACTTCGTTATACACCAGCAGAAATTCCCCACAAGAAGCCATACGCACAGCGAAATTACAAAATAGACAGCACTCTGCGCAAGCAGTCCAATCCTTTCAAACTCCATTATTATCGTACCGCCGCCCAGTGCCGCGCTCATTGCTCCTACCAATATCAATTGAACAAGCAGTGCCTTCACGTCGCTGTCAAATTTCCGTGCATAATCCGGCAAAAGCGGTGTCTGCCCCGAAATCATTATCACTATAATGTAGACCACTGTTGTTATGCCTATTGCATACATAAAACTATTTATAATTCTTAGCAATACATTTTTTACCATTTCATTTGCCCTTTCTTAAATCATAATCCTATACAACATCTATGCTTTATCTGTGCAGACATATTATTTTACCGCTGCCCCAAAAACAGCTCCCATCCCGGTTTTATATACATTCTGCCATCAAATATAAGCTGTTTTTATAATTTTAATGTCTTCTTTATCCTGCTTACATATCTTCTGGATACAAAGGTCTGTGTATCTCCCTTCATGTACATCCTGATTGTTCCGGTAATGCTTGTGTCCAGCCTGATTATTTTCTTCACATTCACGATTTCCGAATTGGATATCCTGACAAAGCTGTCCGAATCTAATATCTCCTCCAGCTCATATAACCGCTCCCTGAGCCTGTACTGCCTCTTTTCAGTGAGAAGATAAACATTCTTATTCTGGGTAAAAATCCTCACGATATCACCATGCCTTATCATAACCGGCTCATTGTCATCATAGGCTGTGATATTCTTTTCAAATACCTCCATGACAGTCATATAAATCTTCCGGCTCTCATGGTCATCCCTGTCACTGCATATATGTATTTCCGGTTTTTTATATTTTTCATTTATCTCAAATGCAATTTTCATCGGCTGCTCCTTCCTGCTTCCTATGTATCCGATTATATCCGCACAGCAAAAAAATAAAAGCAAATTGCGACAAGTGGTCTATATTTTTTGCCGGACGGCAGATATTAAAAAAATAAAAAATGACCGGATATCATCCACGCTATATTGCTCCTTCAAAGCCAGACCTAAAATCCGACTCTGAGCGGCTCATCATCAACGCATAATTATCCAGTCATTCTTATAACTCTTAAATATCACTATTTTATTTCAATGCCATATTCAACTGTATGTGATTTTCGGCTTATTTTTGCAAAACCTATCACACACAAGCTTTCACACACTATTCTTACGTCTGCCCCGGCTATCTCGCTGTTGTGCGCACATTTACGATAAGTATACCTATACTGACAAGTATAAGGGCTATAAGCGCATTTATTCCAAGCTCACTGCTGCCCTCGTCCAGCCACCATGCTGAGAGCAGCACGCCGAATACAGGGTTGGTAAAGCCAAAGATTGCCACCTTCGATACAGGATTGTGCTTTAGCAGTATTCCCCAGAGAGAATACGCAACTGCCGATATGCATGCCAGATAGAACAGCATAAGAACCGCACCCACCGATACATGGCTGATTCTGCCACCCATGGCAAAGCCAAGAATCACCATAACTATACCGCCAAATATGAACTGATATCCGCTGAGCATTACAGGATTGTCATTCTTGGAATAATTCTTCATAAGGCAGGACGATACCGCATAAGATATCGCACACAGAAACAGACTTCCGTCCCCCATAAGGCTGAGGTTCATGTCAATAGATTTGCCGTTCATGCTCACGATGATTACACCCGCAAATCCTACTACGCAGCCGGCAAGCTTCTTGAAGCTGAGCTTTTCCTGATGAAATACAAGCCCCGCCAGCAGTATCACGAAAAATGTATTCGAGCCATTTATAATGGAAGCCTTGACACCGCTGTTATGAGCAAGCCCTATGTAAAAGAAAATGTATTGCAGTATCGTCTGGAACAGTGCAAGCTTCGCAATGCTTGGTATTGATGACTTAGTCTGAACTAACATTTTCCGGTTGAGCACACTCCCTATAAGAACAGTAAGCGCTCCCGCCAATATAAACCTTGTCCCTGCAAACAATACCTGTGTCCATGTCTCACTCGATGGTATATGAAAAAGCGCATATCCCAGCTTGATACATGGTGAGGCACTGCCCCACAAAAATGTGCACACAAGTGCAAGCACGCATACAACCCAGGTTTTCTGTAGGAAATCCTGCTTAGTACCTTTCTGTGATTCTGTTGTATTTGTTAATTGCCATTTTGTGTTCATTGATAGCTTTCTCTCTTTCTGAATATTCATTAAATTTATAACCATATCAGCTCAAATATCTATGTAACCATGTAATCTACACGGAACCATAGCATTCCCGCGCCTTCCTTTGCGTTACCATGCTTTACACCGGAGATTCCTTTGCTTCTATGAAACCTCTGTCCCAGCAATCTCCACAAGTTGTCCCGCAATCTGCTCCACTCCGAGGAAAGCGTTCTCAACCTCCTCCGTAACCTTCCGCTGGCTCTTGCCCTGCTCAACCACCTGTCCGGTCTGTTCTCTGAGACTTGCAACAAGCTCCTTAAGTCTTTCCGAGGTGTCCCCAAGCTTGTGAGCAAACTGCTCCGTTTCCTTGCTTGCATCTAATACCTGCATCGCCATCTCTTTGGAGTCGGTCTGCATTCTGCCAATCTTGTCCGCCTCGTCCTTAGCCCCGTTAATCTGTCCTAAACCGTCCTCCACGGACAACACATTGTTCTTATTCGCATCCTGAACCCAATCCATAGGTTTTGTTACGTATATTTTACCATATATTTTTTTCACCCGGTAGGTGAATAATGATATTGAACAACAAAGTGTTGCAAAGGCTTGAAATTATAGGATTTAAGGAGTCTGTGAAGAAATCAACTTCACTGATTCAGGTGAAAATCCACACAGCCCGAAAATTGTGAGCAGAATCGAACATATCACAATCCATTTCGTATGCAGCCTGCTTATAAGCTTCGGGCTCATGAGTGCCAATATGATTGTCATAAATGATATTGTGATCGAGACATATCCCGCATACGATGACGGCACGCCAAAATATACCTGCATGGTCGGCCAGCCCGAGCCAAGCAGCGAATCCGGGAGTCCCAGACTTATGAAAATAAGATATATAACTGCAATCAGTAATGAAGCATGTGCTCGTACTTCTATACCTTTACAATCATATCTCAGCTTACGATCCGAAATATTCTCGGATCATATGTATCGGAATCGACAACAGATACTCTGCAATCAATCCATCGAAGTTTTTTATTCATACTGTCCTGCAATTCCTTCATAATCATCTTCTTAGTTCGGGTTCTTGTACCAAAATCACCTTCCAGAAACAATATTACATATTTCTTTTTTGAATCATTCGAAAAACTATCTTCTGATAAAAATTGAATATATTCCCTTAATTCATTCAAACACTCTTTTGTATTTCTAAATGATTTTGCTCCAACTAAAGCTGCTAATGTCATTGCAGTTTTCTGTGCTATTTCAATATCCAGACTATCACGTCCTTCCACATTTACGGATGTATGGGTTGTATTGCGTTTTCGGTTATCCGGCACAATTCTCCACCGATTGTTACCTTCATCTCCAGTACAATTTTTTACTTCTATAAATGCAATCTTATCTTTTGCAACAGAAATAAAATCAACACCTTTTGCCTCTGGTAATTTATTAAAATAGTCTCGATAAAATTTTGTATCATCAAATTTTATCACTATATCATTTTCTGCAAACTGGAACTTTAATCTGCTTTCTTCCTTTATGTTATTCTCCATAAATAATCCCCTGTTCTCTATCATACATTGCATCAAACTCCTGCATGATTGCATTATGCTCCAAATCCGATGCTGAATTTTTCATCTCATAATGAACATCCCGCGTTTTTTCATCCCTAAACAATGAAATAAACTTAATATCCAGTTTTTTTGGATTTAGCTCAGGATAAGAGGCTACCATATTAAATTCCTGCTGAATAAAATAATCATGTGTGGAAACAAAAATCTGCACTCCCATCTGCGCTAAGGCTACCATTGCCTGTACAATCGGGCGAATCATTTTAGGGTTCATATTTGTTTCTGGTTCATCCCAAAATAAGATAGTATTTTTATTCAAACTTCCAGAAAGAATCATATATATAATCATAGATAGCTTCCTGTATCCATCTGAAAGCAACCCCATCTCAAATTCACCCTCACCTTTTATTTTGAAATAGAATTTCTTATTTTTCTGTACAATTTGTCCTTTCATAATATCTTCTAGATTGCTTAATACCTGATTCTGCTCCGTAGTATTAGGTCCTTTTGAAAGTGGTCTGTCTAAAAGCTTTGCAAGATCATAATACATTTCTTCAAAATCTATATGATATTCATCATATAAAGATACAAAATGTTCCACCGTGGAAATCATTTCTTTTGTAGGGATATATATAACATCATATTTTTTTGTTTTTTCTTCCTGAAATGCAGAAACATCTGCATGATTTTCCTGCCTGTTTCCAAATCCAACTGAGATTTTTTGTTTCTTTTCTAAATCAATAGAAAAATCCGTTCGGTTACTTCCCTGTTTTCGGCTTACAAGTCTGCCAATTTTCATTTCATCCGGTCGAAACACACCTTGAATTTTTTTTACAAAAACCTGTTCTTCCATCTCCTTTGTAAGATTATCTTTGTCTCCACTACTAAATGGCTTTATCAAAGAATACATCACTTTTAAAAGTGTTGTTTTGCCGGTACTGTTCTCACCGCAGATAATATTGATATTATCTGACCAATTAATTTCGGCATTATCAAAAGCCATAAAATTATTTAATGTTAATTTTTTAATTTTCATTTTCAATTCACCTCATTCACTCTATATTTTTGCCAGCAAATCTATTTTTAATGCTTTCTTACCTTCCTGCGCCACTTCCACGCCTTGGAGCTTCGCATAATTTACCTTTACACCAGCCATGCATGATGGAGCCGCCCTGCAAAGCAGTATATACATATCAGCTCACTGCGTTTCATGCCTCACCGCAGAACTTGCCGTTCATCAGATGGTAAAAATCATCCTGCTGTGGTGTTATCTTTTATAAAAACGTATCGCCTTCCTTGAAACAAAGGCATGGTCCTGACTTTGGATCAGCCAGATATTTTTCCTGCAGTTCTGGGAATACCTTCGTTTCCAGAACTGTTATCCTACATTTGTGCTGCATAACATTTCTTCCCATTCTTCTTTATTTTTTCCCAACATTCAATTCACAGTCTGACTTCCCATTTTAGGATTGAAACTGTACTTTGATTGTCGAAGCCAGATGCAAAGTTTCTAAAAGCCCAGAAAATAAGGCTTCGCGCTTTGCACTCGTGACACAAAATAATCTACGTAAGTTCTGCTCCCTCTTTGCTAGACAGAGTGGTTGCTACTCTAAAACTCAAGCTTCGCTATCGCTTGCTTTCGTTAAGAGACAGCAGGTCTCCTCATGCCCCGAAACACCATCATTGATGTCAAGCGTGAAGGAAACTGGTCTGCCCTGTAAAGGTATGCGGAAACAGTTCAATCAGCTTCTCAAATACACGCCGTACGATTTATCAAAAAACCACGTCTTCTATCTTCCACTCGCACCCAAGCATCTCTATTACATCTCCTGCTTTATGGTCTGTGAACACTTCAAGCGCTTTAGGTACAGTACCGTTCATTAAATCATATTTGTATGTTTTGGTTTCGTTATTTTCATTTCGAATAACTACCTTGCATCCCAATATTACTTCTGGCTCATCCGGTTCTTCTCCAGAGGCAGACTCGTCATCTACTGAATAGTCAATATCTTCTATGCCACCATCCAGATTCAACGAAGGCGTATCTCCCTGCATAATAGCAGCAATAGCATCTGAAAAAATGCTTGTTATTTCTTCCTTAGATAGGCAATCTATAACCACTGAGCCTCCAACTGCGTTCAGGTATGACATTGCCGGACGAATATGATTTCTTACAGAAAGAGCTTTTCCTTCTTCCTTGAATACCCTAAGCGCCTCAATAATTGCAGACATAACTTCCGGATTAGAAGAAAAAGTAAAGTTATAAAAGAATTCATTGATTTTTGAGTTGAGGTCATTACTACCAATAATATCTAAACTTTCAAAATGATTACTTGCATTATTTGGATTATATGTGTTATGACCAACCCACCAGCATTTTGAAAGTGTATTTCTGTAAAATCCACTCCTGCCTGAGTTCTTATAGAAAAACCTCGACTGGATAGCTCCGACTTCTTTCTCAGCACTCTTTGGCCTTTTTCCGTGCCCATATCCCCAGCGCTCTCTCATGTATTCATAAAATGTTGCATGTGTAAGTCCTGCCCACAGTCTCTCGTCACTTGCCTGCGACTCGCTTAGAAACATCAGCTTTTCATATAATATTTTACAATTTTCAAGATCTATTTCACCTGGTGTCAAGTTCGAGTTTAAGCTTGCCAACGTAAACTCGGTCACATCCTTAAATTCAATAAACGGCTCTTCGCCACAAATGTCATATATCCATTTATTAGACTTCTCTGTATAGTATTTTCCGTAGACCGCTGGTAGATTAGCTTTTAATTTTTCCAGAGCATCTCGTTTCATTATGTACAATTTCATCACGAGTCCTCCTCTGTAGTGTCAAAGAATATCGGAATTTGGTTTAGCGCCTTAGTTAATGGAAGTTCCATTGCCTCCTGAGCGAGTTGATATGAAGTTTTTTCGCTATTAAGAACCTCATCCATGAATCTCATTCCTCTTTTAGCATAGGATTTCTCCAAAGCCAAAAACCATTCTTTGTTATGATAAGTTTCTTCTCCATCGTCTTGCTTTAGTTCTTCAAACACATATACTAGCGCCGGTAAAATCAGCATTGAATGGAAGAGTGATTGTAACTCTGTTTTCGCAGAATAGATCGAATAAACATCATAATCATGGCTGCCAAGGCCTATTCTAATTTTAGCTGAATCGAGCATTATCTCCGCTGGCTTATCCTCGTCAGTGATTCTCTTGTAAATCGAGAAGATTGAACCAGCATTAGTGAATTCCTCATAATCCTTTGTGATATCAAGGCTTGTCAAATTTTGATATGCTAATATCGACCCCTGAAACAAATCAAATGTCATGCCATCAAAGTCTTCCACCCAGTCAGAACTGTAAAATTTCGATATACGCTTTTTGAGAATTACAAATGCCACAGCATCCAATGTTCCATTGACTCTGCTGATCGGGATGATGTGTTCTATATGTTTTGAAACCGAATGCAGAACTTCTCTGTATGCAGTTGTAGTGCATTCCAAATGGATGACATATTCAGCCTGGCCATTTAAAATCATCTCTTGCAGTTCTCTACAATTCATCGCAATGTCAAAATTAAGCTGCAAGCTGTTGACCCCCTGCATAACTTGTTCGAAATCAACATTGAATATTGATTCCTTATAATCAGCCTTTTCATCGCTAAGTACCGGATAGGCAAACAGTCTATTAGTTATGTTCATAAACGTTTACCTCCATAGCATAATCTCTTGAGTCAGCAAGCTGCACTGCAATTTTAACTTTGTTTGAGGATGATAAGCCCTCGGTCTCTATATAATCTCCGCTTTTTTGGGCGCATTTGCAACCACCGGCAGACTCGGCACTTTTAATGTTAATTCGATTCGATTTCCCATTTTCGCCAACCGTCACAAGCTCAATTCTTCCATAATCCACATCGTGCGGTATTTCAAAATTGACAGAATACATACCAGTGCTCTTTTTTATGATACGAACATTCTTCAAAGGACAGTTGGATTCCCCTCCTGGTTTCTTTTGCATTACCATATCTTTTCCTTCTGGATCTGGCAGACCGCGATGCGAATCAAGTTTTTTTCGTTTACGCTTTCCTTTTAAGATTCTCAATCCAGGATCACCTATCGAACCCAAAGTCCCCTTAGTGCTTGTTGATTCAGCGCTGCCTTCATCACCCTTTCCGTAGAAGAAACCTTTTGATGGAGTTCTTTCAGGACGCTTAATAATATCGATGTTTCCGAGATAATCGTTTAAATTTTCGCGCTTATTGTCTGAATCTCCCGTTTCAACCATCTCCTGTTCACATTGAAGCACACCGCTCAGACCTTCAACATCCATTTCGTCATCGCTTGTATGCTCTGCCAATTCAGCGACAATACTTCTAATCCACTCTTTAATTTCCTCATAATACATTTTGGCCTGTTTCGGATCTGCATGGCGACCCGGCTCCCAGTTGTCATGAGCTACCGTTTCCATAGACCTGAAGTAGTTATTGAGGGCTTTTCCTTTAAGTTCCAGTATTCCAGTGAAAGGAACTAATTTTGAAATGTTACCAAGACGGAATAATTTCATTCCCGCTTTTCTTACAATCAAAACTTTCCGGTCGAGTTTTTCATTTGGATCTACTAAAATTCTAAGTTGAAGTGTTCCCAGCCCATGAAAATCTTTTGAATATGTTTTTACGTCTTCAGTTCTGATTAAGCAAAGATAATTGCCGTATGTACCCTTTGTGGGACCCGGATATTCACGGTGCACTCTTTCCATGTAACCGTCCAAGGTGCCTGAATTAATTTCGCTGTTCTGTACCTTTACGCGTAATTGCCCGTTGTATATTGACATAAGAAAGTTTTCTAATAGCGCAGTAATAATCTCATTCTCCCAATCGCTGTTAGCTTTAAATCCGAAAACAAACACATCTGTTCCAGTTTCTGAGCGCTTATTTAAAACTTCAAGTTCATTTATGCTTTCAACAGGATTATTACCATTTGGATTTCCAAAGTATCCAACTCCACTTGTCATATTCCGTCCATCGGGATAAGACATCAATCTTGATATACCCTGTGATGCTCTTTCGTTATCCTGATTTAGTGTCCGATAGAACACCAGTCTATAAAACGAATTGCTAAACGGAGCACTCTTACCTATACCAAAGGCTCCGGCTTTGTCACCGTCCTTATTTGCACCGCCATCAATCTTGATCAACGCATTCCATCCGTCAAACTTGAAATTAAAAGCATCGCTCGAATCTGCGTACGGATCTGACAGACCAGTAGTATTATAATCGCTGATTCGAAGTACAAATCCGTTTTTCTCGTTTGCTTTACTTACTGCATTCTTCAAGAAAGTCTTTGCTTTTTCACTTTTCGACTTCTCCCAGAACAACTTGCACTGACGCAATATTTCACGATACTCAATCATTCCGGGAATCTTATCTACGCTTACAAAATACCTTTCAAATTCCACAAGAACTTGTGGGTTAGTATCATCCAAGGCCGCATCTAATGAATTTTGACAATTCTCTCTGGCCAATGAAGCGAGCTCCGTTCCATTAAAATTTTCAATCCCAGCATCAGCGACACCCTTAATCTGTCCATATTGATTTCCAGGAAAATTCCATTTAACCATTTCACTTTATTCCTTTCGTAGTTTTGTATGTGACGCAAACACTCCAAATTTTCACTTATTTTTTTACATAGGTCAGTTGAATGTCGTAGCCGAGAGTTTCAAGCATTTCTACAAAAGTCTTATTCAAAATGCCCTCTTTCTTGTTTATCAGCTGGCTTACATACGGAGCCGAAGTTCCAATCTTCTCCGCAAGCTGCGCCTGAGTAACTCCTTCTTCGAGACACTTTACCTTAACATCTACTTCTAGGTTGTTTTTCAGCATAATCTCAACTCCATTTTTATACAATCATGTTGCACTAATCAGATAACTAATTATAACATGAACTTATGTTGGCTTCTACCTAAATTTAACGTTCTTATAATGAGGACGGTATTTCACTTTACGGGGCAGATCAATGTTCCTGATATCAAAGAGCTGAGCATCCACGTAGTTATACAATGTCTTTTCACTGCACATCAGTTCATCTGCAGTTTACGGTGCCCAGCGGTCTCCATTCTGTTTTAGAACGGCCGTTTTCCGAAGCCAACGGCCGCCCATTTTTAGTTAAAAGCTCACCACTTATCGTGTGTTGATCTTGATAGTGTAGTACTTTGTGGCTCTCTTCATAATGGAATTAGCAGATACCTCATCATTGAGAATCATTACTTTCCAGTTATCCGGATCACGCTGTGAGCATATGTGGTGCTAGAATATAACCATAGACACGAAATGTTGAACAAGCTATAATAA
>OGNV01001567.1_pt1 | contig 13696 bp, 10 predicted proteins | sample 1573561 | NCBI WGS metagenome assembly OGNV01 (sample SAMEA2581892, study PRJEB24529) | metagenome | biome: Human gut stool | place: China | collected 2011
TTGACGAAACAAACAAGCTGTTGTTTGACTGCATTGATATGAACAAGGACGGCAAGCTCACCGTTGCCGATGTAACAGCATTGCAGATTCATATTTCAGAAAATAACTGATAGGAGAGATTACAATGAAAAATACAAAAAGAATAACAGCCGTAATACTGTCTGCACTTATGATGACAAGTGCATTTTCCGTACTGCCTGTAAGTGCGGCTGAGGTTGAAAGTAATACTTCGGCTGTGTCTTCATATGAAAATTTTATAAGCGGTGACTATGAGTATTCATTACTTGATGATGGTACAATTGAGATATCCAAGTATGTGGGTAATGATAGTGATGTAACTATTCCTGATGAAATTGACGGAAAAAAGGTTACGAGTATAGGTGAATGGGCTTTTTCCAGCCTTTTAAATTTAACCAATATAACTATTCCAAATAGTGTTATAAATATTGGAAATAGTGCTTTTTCCGGTTGCACAAACTTAACGAATATAACAATGCCAAATAGTATCAAAAGTATAGGAGAAACTGTTTTCTTAAAATGCCAAAACTTAGTAAATGTAACAATACCTAACAGTGTTACAAGTATTGGTACTTGGGCTTTTTCAAGTTGCAAAAGCTTAACAAATATAACGATACCAAATAGTGTTAAAAGCGTTGGTAGGTATGCTTTTTATGGTTGTGAACATTTAGCAAATATAGCAATATCAAATAATATTACTGTTATTGGAATGGGTGCTTTTTATGATACAGCCTGGTATAATAACCAACCTGACGGTATGATAGTGGCAGGTAAAGTGTTGTATAAATATAAAGGAAGTATGCCCGAAAACACAAAATTAATTATACCGAATGAGATTGTTTCAATTACAGATGAGGCTTTTTATGATTGTGAAAATCTCTCAAATGTAATAATTCCAAACAGTGTTGCAAGTATTGGAAATAGTGCTTTTTATGGTTGTGAAAATCTATTAAATGTAACAATTCCAAGTAGTGTTGCAAATATTGGTTATAGTGCCTTTGAATATTGCGAAAATTTAGAAAGTATTAATATTCCTTATGGTATTAAAAGTATTGAAGATGGTACTTTTAAGGACTGTTCAAATTTAGTAAATATAACCATTCCTGAGACTGTTACAAGCATTGCCTCCCATGCATTTGAAGGTTGTATGCGATTAGAAAATATATCAATTCCTGATAGTGTTGTTGATATTGGCAGATATGCTTTTAATTGTACAGAATGGTATGATAATCAACCTGATGGAATTGTATTTGCAGGTAAAATATTATATAACTACAAGGGTGATATGCCGAAAAACACAGATATTATTATTTCTAACGGAACAAAAGCTATTTCACAGGGTGCCTTTAGTGATTGTGTGAATTTAAGAAGTATATCTATTTCGAACAGTATTTCAAATATCAGTAGTGATATGTTTAGTGGTTGTACAGGTTTAACAAATGTATTCATTCCAAATACAGTCACTGAAATAGGTTATAATGCTTTTGAACATTGCTCAAGTTTAAAAAATATTAATATTCCGAACAGTGTTACAAGTATAGGAAACAGTGCTTTCTATTACTGTACAAGTTTGGAAAATATAGTCATCCCTGTTGGTACTAAAAGTATTGGAAGTAACGCTTTTTACGGCTGTTTAAATTTAAGTAGTGTAACGATTCCTAACACCGTTACAAGTATTAATGAAGCAGTATTCGGAAATTGTACAAAATTAAAAAGTATAGTAATTCCTGAAAGTATTAATGCTATTAATCCGTTTGCTTTTTCTGGTTGTACAAGTTTAAAAACTATTATAATTCCTAAAAATGTTAATTTTTTGGGACATAATTGTATTGGTTATTATTATGATGAAGACAGTCACGATTACTTAAAAATTGAAAATTTTAAAATTTACGGTTACAAAAATACTGCGGCAGAAAAGTATGCTCAAGATAATGGTTTTGAATTTATAAGTCTTGCAGATGATATAATATTTTCTGATAAATCTACAGGTATAACCGTCAGTGGTGTTATGCAAAATGATGCTGTTTTAAATGTAACTAAACTTGAAAACACATTTAAAAATTCAGTTGCAACATATGACATAACCTTGCAAAAGGACGGTGCTGTTATTCAGCCTGACTGTACAATTACCGTACAAATTCCGAGCAATGCAGAAAATTGTAAAGTAATGTGGCTTAAAGATGACGGTACAGCCGAAGATATGAACGCAAAATATACAGACGGCTGTTATGTATTTACCACAGACCACTTAAGCGTTTACGCATTGGTACTTAATAAAACAATTCTCACAGGCGACGCAAACCAAGACGGTATTGTAAATGTAAACGATGTTACATACTTGCAAATGCACATTGCAGGCAAAAAAACCACCGACGGTTCGGCTTTTATTGACGAAACAAACAAGCTGTTGTTTGACTGCATTGATATGAACAAGGACGGCAAGCTCACCGTTGCCGATGTAACAGCATTGCAGATTCATATTTCAGAAAATAACTGATAGGAGAGATTACAATGAAAAATACAAAAAGAATAACAGCAATAATATTATCAGCATTTATGACCGTAAGTGCATTTTCGGCTTTATCAGTAAGTGCGGCTACTGTTGACAGCAATGCACCTGTTGCTTTGGCGGATTTCCAAAGTCAAAACGATATTAAGTGGAATATTGATTTAAACGGAACACTTCACATTAGTGGAAGCGGAATTATCAACGAAGATGAATCAGGTTATGACGAAGAAGGAATACCTTGGTATGAGGACCGCAATCGAATTAAGAAGGTTATAGTTGGTGAGGGTATTACAGGTGTTGGAAATTATGCGTTTTGGGATTGCTGTAATCTTGAAAGTATAGAAATACCGGAAAGCGTAACATATATTGGTGTGTTTTGCTTTTTGCTCGATACTAAGCTTTATAGTATAAATGTTGATAGCAACAATAAATATTACTCAAGCGTAGATGGAATTTTGCTTAATAAAGATAAAACAGAAATTGTAAAATATCCTAATAAAATGCAAAGTACTTATGACATACCAAATACCGTTACTGACATATTGCCATATGCGTTCAGAGATGATACAAATTTACAGTATATATCGTTGCCGCAAAACATAACAACAGTGGGCTACGGTGCGTTTATGGATTGCCCTAATTTGGTAAAGGTGACTTTACCAACAGAATTAACAACTATCGATTCTGACGCATTTGGATACTTGTTTAGAATGGGTGGAAATATACATGTAAATGATTTTAAAATTTACGGCTACAATAATACTGCTGCCGAAAAATATGCTCTGGATAATGGATTTGAATTTATTGCATTGGATGATGAAGCCGTTACAGGCGACTCAAACCAAGACGGTATAGTAAATGTAAACGATGTTACATACTTGCAAATGCACATTGCAGGCAAAAAAACCACCGACGGTTCGGCTTTTATTGACGAAACAAACAAGCCGTTGTTTGACTGCATTGATATGAACAAGGACGGCAAGCTCACAGTTGCAGATGTAACCGAACTTCAGGTTTATATTTCAACAAAAGGCTAATTTATTTAATATTATTTTAAGGAGGAATTAACTTTGAAAAAAATATTATCAATATTACTTGCCGGAATAATTACTTTCAGTAGTATGTGGCTTATTCCTACATCAGTAAATGCCGCAGAAACTACAACGAATGTTCAAAGCAGCGGTGTTGAAAAAACCGGTGTACCATTATTTCAGGCAAATATTATAGCAAACGGTTATAACAATGATGGAGATAGTTATTATAACTTATTAAAAAGTATGCAGGATCCGCTTTACTACACTCTAACGGAGCTTATGTTAGATGATGGTGTGCTTTGTTGGACTTCAAACTTTTGGAATGCTGCATTTAATTCTGATTTTCAAAGAAATCCATCATATTTTTATGAAGTTATGCTTATGGGCTTTTTAAAATATGATCAAAAGCAGTTAGATACTTCCGGAGTTTTGAACAGTCAGGAAATGAGTTTAGCTACATCAATATATGACAAGTTAGCTGATAAATATATTGATAAATTTGAAAATCCGTCATATAAGGATTTTTTAAAACAGCTAAAAGAAATACCAAAAGATGAGTATGAAAACATTATTTCAAATATTGATGACATAAAAATAAGTAAAGAGCTATTGGGTACATTGTCATCAGGCTGCTCAAATGCTGTTGAGTTAGTTGAAGCAGTTTCTGAATATCAAGTTTTGCTTAATGCAAAATCTGAGCGCATTGAGATGTTAAAATTGGCGAAATCAAAAGTTACAGACAATGAATACTTTACAAAGGCTGTTGATGATATAATAGCACATATGGAAGAAACATCAATAGATTATGTAAGCGGTAAATTAATGGAAAAAATCTGGAATAATTTTTTGGATACAGCCTGGGACTTAATTGTAAAAGACAGTCCGATTGCTCCGATATTAGCTGCGATAGATATTGAAAAAATGACATTGGATGTATTGTTTAACTCTAGCGAAACTGCCTCAAATAATTTCAAATTACTTGTATTGTATATAGTTGATACATATTTCAGAAGTGCATTAGATAAATCGTATAACGATTATAAAAGCAACGGAACCGTTGAAAATGCAGAAATTCTTATTCAGTGTTACAAAGCATACATAGAGTATCAGGTGTATGGATTGGATTATACAAAAACCTTTATTGACGGTATTGTTGACGGCGGACCGATTCATAGCATAGTTGAGCAGATATTTTTCAAGGAAAACATAGAAAATGCCGCCGAGCTTAATAATTTTTGCGACACTCAGATAAATAACAGAAAAAAACTTCTTGAATTGTTAGAAAAATCAGCCGATAATTATTATAAATCTACCGGACTTGACGAGCTTGTTGATGCTATTCAATCAGGTGACTCGGAAGTAAATATCCCTGTTACGGGTATTTCCTTTAAAGATTCTGAAATTACTTTAAACAGTACAGAGGATATCTGTTTAATTAATGCTGATATTTATCCTCAAAATGCTACCAATAAAAAAGTAGTGTACACAAGCTCTGACCCGTCTATACTCAGTGTTCCGTCCGACGGAGGCTTTGCCTCACAAAAGGGCAAAGGTACGGTTATTGTAACCGCAACAACAGAAGACGGCGGCTTTACCGCAACGCAGACGGTAAATGTTGGATATAACTTACCATCTACTGTAATAGATAAAGGAAAATGTGGAGATAAAGTTTATTGGACTCTTTATAGCTACGGAAAATTATATATCTTTGGTGAGGGCGATATTGAAGATTATAATGTTCCATACAACTATAATAGTCCTTGGTATTCATATAGATTAAATATAAATACTGTAAATATCTCTAACGGTATTACGAGAATTGGTGACTACGCATTTAATGGTTTAGGTATAACAAGTATAACAATACCTGATAGTGTTACGAGCATAGGCAACGATGCTTTTGGTGATTGTGGAAATTTGACCGATATTACAATTCCTGATAGCGTTACAAGCATAGGCGGAAGAGTATTTGAAGATTGCATAAGTCTGACAAGCATAACAATCCCTAATGGCGTTACAAGCATAGGAGATTATACGTTTTACGGTTGTAAAAGTCTGACAAGCATAACCATTCCGTGCAGCGTTACGAGCATAGGCTACAAAGCTTTTGACTTCTGTAAAAATTTGACCAATATTACAATTCCTGATAGCGTTACAAGCATAAGCGATGATGCTTTTAGCAACTGTGAAAATTTGACCGATATTACAATCCCAGACAGCGTTACGAGCATAGGTTCGAGAGCATTTTACGGTTGTAAAAGTCTGACAAGCATAACAATCCCTAATGGTGTTACAAGCATAGGCGGAAGTGTATTTGAAGATTGCACAAGTCTTACAAGCATAACCATTCCAAACAGCGTTACAAGCATAGGAAATTATACGTTTTACGGTTGCACAAGTCTTACAAGCATAACCATTCCAGACAGCGTTATAAGCATAGGCTGGTGTGCATTTTATGATTGCGCAAGTCTGACTAGTATAACAATACCAAATAGTATTACAAGTATTGGATTAGAGGCTTTCGATAATACACCTTGGTATGATTCTAAGCCGGATGGTATAGTATATATTGGAAAAATATTATATAGATATAAAGGCGATATGCCTGCTAATACTAATATAGTCATTCCTGATAGTGTTGCAAGCATAGGCTACAGAGCATTTTATATGTGCACAAATCTGACAAGTATAACAATTCCAAACAGCGTTACAAGCATAGAAGAAAGTGCATTTGAATGTTGCAAAGGTCTGACAAGTATAACAATTCCAAACAGCGTTACAAGCATAGAAGAAAGTGCATTTGAATGTTGCAAAGGTCTGACAAGCGTAACAATTCCGGATAGTGTTAAAAGCATAGGTGGTGATGTATTTTTCGGTTGTGATAGTCTGACAAGTATAACAATACCGGACAGCGTTACAAGCGTAGGCCAGAGTGCATTTGAATATTGCGAAAGTCTGACAAGCATAACCATTCCAAACAGTGTTATAAGCATAGGTTGGAGTGCATTTGAAAATTGCACAAGTTTGACAAGCATAACAATACCGGACAGTGTTACAAACATAGGTGGGAGTGCATTTGAAAATTGCACAAGTCTAGAAAATATAACCATTCCAAATAGCGTTACAAGCATAGAGAAGAAGGCATTTTATGGTTGTAAAAGTCTGACAAGCATAACAATCCCTGATTGTGTTACAAGCATAGGTAACGGAGCATTTTACGGTTGTAAAAGTCTGACAAGCATAACCATTCCTAATGGTGTTACAAGCATAGGAGAAGGAGCATTTAGAAATTGCAAAAGTCTTACAAGCATAACAATCCCTAATGGTGTTACAAGCATAGGCAGAAGTGCATTTGAATATTGCACAAGTCTGACAAGCATAGCAATCCCTAATGGTGTTACAAGCATAGACTACTATACATTTGAATATTGCACAAGTCTGACAAGCATAATAATCCCTGATAGTGTTACAAGTATAGGTGGAAGCGCATTTAAAGGTTGCGACAATTTAACAATTTACGGTTACAAAAATACAGCTGCAGAAGAATATGCTCTTAATAATGGATTTAAATTTATAAATCTTGCTGAGGAAAGAACATTAACCGACAAAGCTACAAGCATATCAGTCAGCGGTGTGGTAAATAGTAATGCCGATTTAAATGTAAGCAAGCTGGAAAATACCTATGAAAAATCAGTTGCTACATATGACATTACTTTGCAAAAGGACGGCATAGCTATACAGCCTGACGGAGCAATAACAATAAAAATTCCAAGTGATGTAAAAGATTGCAAGGTAATGTGGCTAAAGGATGACGGCACAGCCGAAGATATGAACGCAGAATATATAGACGGATGTTATGTATTTACCACCAACCATTTGAGTGTATATGCTCTTGTTCAGAATAAGCAATATTTAAAAGGCGACGCAAACCAAGACGGTGTTGTAAATGTAAAGGATGTTACATACTTGCAAATGCACTTGGTTGATCAGCTAAATAATGACGGCTCAGCCTATATAGATGAAACAAACAGAGAACTCTTTAATTGTGTTGATATGAACAGCGACGGCAAGCTCACAATTCTTGATGTAACCGAGATTCAATTATACATTGCAATAGATATTTAATACAAACTGCAATATATATCCTATTATACATAACTGTTATTATGAATAATTGACAGCATATTTTTACAAGCGGTAGTTTTCAGCTATCGCTTGTTTTTTTACAACAATATTTTTTAGACTGCATATTGACAAATCAATAAATTGATGTTAAGATAACAATGTTATATAACGCTGTTATCTTTTTGTTGTGAGGTAAAGTAAATGACAGGCAATGAAGACACAAAGATAAAAATTGAAAAGGCGGCGCTTGCTGAGTTTATGGACAAAGGCTTTGCCAATGCCTCATTAAGGCAGATAGTTAAAAATGCAGGACTTACTACGGGTGCTTTTTACAAGTATTATTCTACTAAAGAATCGCTTTTTGCCGCCCTTGTTGAACCGTATGCAAATAAAATATATTCAATTTACGATGTTACATTGCAGAATTTCCAAACCTTAACGAGCGAAGAACAGCAAAAAGCAATGATAAGGGTTTCTACCGATTCTATTTCCGAAATGCTTGATTACATTTACGAGCATTATGATAATTTTAAGCTGCTGCTGTGCAAGGCAGACGGCACACCTTTTACTTCGTTTATTCATAATCTTGTTGAAAAGGAAACCGACTCAACACTTAGGTTTATTGAGGATATGAGAAACAGCGGTACAAATATTCCGAGGCTTGACAAAGACTTTGTCCATATGGTGTCAAGCGGAATGTTTTCGGCAATGTTTGAGATTGTGGCTCACGATATGGAAAAAAGCAAGGCTGTTGAGCGTGTAAAAATGCTGAAAAAGTTTTATACCGGCGGTTGGGAAAAACTTTTTGGAATTTCGTTTTAAATCAATAAAAAATTTCGTATCTATACTTACTGATACGAATTTTTTTAAACAAAAAGTTAGCTCAAACTAACTAAATTTAAAGGAGAGTGAAATAATGGAAAAAGCAAAATCCCCGGCAGCTTGGATTATGCAGTGGGCAGGCAAGCAAAAAATTCTCTATGCGCTCAGCATTGTGCTTGCGGTTTTTAATGTACTGTTCAAGCTGATACCGTTTTTTATCATCGGCGATGTTATCAACAGGCTGATAAACAGTGAAAAAGGCCTTAAAGCTTATCTTATTGAAATTGCAATGATTGCAGGCTCGTTTGTTATAGCTGAGATTTTTCATTCAGTTTCAACGACATTTTCGCACAAGGCTACTTTCAGCGTGCTCGGACAAATCCGCAAGGAAACCTGCGACAAGCTCTCTCGTGTGCCGCTCGGATATGTTAAAGACACCTCATCGGGTACTCTTAAAAACATTATGGTGGAGCGGATTGACAGCATAGAAACCACGCTTGCGCATATTCTGCCCGAATTTACTTCCAATCTGATTCCGCCCGTTGCGGTGCTTGTGTATTTGTTTGTAATTGACCGGCGAATGGCACTGCTTTCGCTTGTAACCGTTGTGCTCGGCTTTTGCTCAACCTTTGGAATGTTTATCGGCTATGAAGAAAATTTTAAAAATGCAGTCGAAAAAACCAAGGCCCTAAACAATCATTATGATTGCGCATAGGCTAAAAACCGTTCGCAACGCAGACCAAATCGCAGTTGTGGAAAACGGCAAAATCGCTCAGCTCGGCACACACACTCAGCTTATGCAGGAGGGCGACATTTACAGGAGCTTTGTTAATGCCCGTCAGCAGGCGGCAGGCCGGAAAATTTAGCAATAAAAGATATTCGCTTATCTTTTAGCATAAAATTAGGTGAAAGGCGGTGAAAAATGCTTTTACAAGAAACAGCAATACTCTTAATTCCGTTTTTGGGCACTTCCTTGGGTTCTGCAATGGTTTTCTTTACCAAAAATAAAATCAACGAGAAATTCCAAAAATTCTTGCTCGGATTTGCCTCAGGCGTTATGATAGCGGCGTCTGTATGGTCGCTGATAATTCCGTCAATAGAAATGGCGGAAAAGCAAAATACAGTTGCGTGGCTGCCGTCTGCAATCGGCTTTTTGCTCGGCATAGTTTTCCTGCTTTTGCTCGACAGCGTAATTCCGCATTTGCATTTAAACAGCGACAAACCCGAGGGCGTAAAAACAAGGCTTTCCAAAAACACCATGCTTGTGCTTGCGGTTACCCTGCACAACATTCCGGAGGGTATGGCGGTGGGCGTAACGCTTGCAGGAGCACTTACCGAGAATACAGGCATATCCGTTGCGGGCGCAATCTCGCTTGCCGTAGGAATTGCCATTCAGAATTTCCCCGAGGGCGCAATAATATCTTTGCCGCTCAAGGATGGCGGCTGTTCCAAAATAAAATCGTTTTATTACGGTGTGATTTCGGGTGTTGTTGAACCGATAGGTGCGATAATTACACTGATTTTTGCAGGAATTGTAACGCAAATATTGCCGTATCTTTTGTCATTTGCGGCAGGAGCAATGATTTATGTTGTTACAGAGGAGCTTATTCCCGAATCGCAAAGCGGAAACCACTCAAATGTCGGCACAATAGGTGTTGCCGTTGGGTTTGTAATTATGATGATTTTAGATGTCAGCTTGGGATAGTCTACAAAAGACAGATGATTTTTTGTCTGTATTATTGACAAATTTCGACAAATGAGTATAATATAATTATCAAAATCTTAGGAGGAACAGTTATGAAGAATTTTTTAAAAAATGAAAAATTATGGTGTGTTGTTGCAGGTGCGGCAGCAGTTATCGTTGGTAAAAAAGTATTTACTTCGCCAAAGACCCGCAGCGCAGCAGTAACAGGTCTTGCCAAGGGTATGAAGCTCCAGAAGGACGCAAAAGCTAAGTTCCAGAGTATGAAGGACGAGGCAGCCGACCTTTGCTACGACGCAAAGACCGAGGCAGGCATTGCAGAAGAAACTGAAGCAGAAGTTGAAGAATAATGAAATATTCTATTGTGTATGATAAGCCGCAGCGAATCAGATTTCGTTGCGGCGCATATGCTTTTGATAAGGCGTATGAGGGTTATATTTATAATTTATTAATTGAAAAAAGCTATGTAAAAAAGGTTGAGGTAAATGCCGAAAACGGCGGTATCCTTGTTATGTACAGCAGCGGTTATCGTCAGAATGTAATCAATGTGGTTGCCTCAATAGAGCGCAGTTCGCTTGTGCCTGTAAAGGCAAAGAAAACTGTCAGCGTTAAGGATATTGACAATAATTTTAAAACAAATCTGATTTCGTGCATTGCAAAAAGATTTTTGCAAAATTTAATTTTGCCTGCACCAATCAGAACTGTAATTACAATTTACAGAAGTATCCGATACATAAAGAAAGGCTTAAAGGCTTTGTGGAACTGCAAGCTCAATGTAGATGTGCTTGACGGTGCGTCTATTGCAACCTGCCTGCTGCAAAGAAACTTTAAGACCGCAGGCACTATTATGTTCTTGCTTTCGGTATCGGGTATGCTTGAGGATTATACCCACGCTCGCACAAAGGCTGTGCTTACCGACAGCCTTGCAATTAAAACCGACAAGGTGTGGCTTGTAACCGCCGATAATTCGGATGTGCTTATTCCTATTTCCGAGCTTTCGGAGGGCGACAATATCAGAGTGCAGACAGGCAATGTTATCCCTGTTGACGGTGTTGTTGTGTCGGGCGAGGCAACCGTAAACGAGGCGTCTATGACAGGCGAGCCTCTGCCTGTTGCCAAGCGAGAGGGAATAACCGTATTTGCCGGCACTGTGGTTGAGGACGGCAACATTGTTGTTAATGTAAAGGCGCTTTCGTCAAACACAAAAATCAGCAGGATTATTGAGCTTATTGATAATTCCGAAAACCTAAAGGCAGGAGTCCAGAGCAGAGCCGAAACCTTGGCAGACCGCATTGTGCCGTTCAGCTTTTTGGGATTTTTGGCAACATTAATTCTCACAAGGAATATTACCAAGGCGGTATCCTTGCTTATGGTAGACTATTCGTGCGCAATTAAGCTGTCTACTCCGATAGCCGTAATCTCGGCGATAAAAGAGGCTGCCGACCACGATATTACAGTAAAGGGCGGCAAGTATCTTGAGGCTTACGCTCACGCCGACACCATTGTTTTTGACAAAACAGGTACGCTCACAAACGCAGAGCCAAAACTCGAAAAGGTAATTTCTTTCAGCGATTATTCGGAGGACGAAATTCTCACAATAGCCGCTTGCCTTGAGGAGCATTTTCCGCATAGCGTGGCAAATGCCGTTGTAAATGCCGCAAGCGAAAGAGGACTTTCTCACATAGAAGAGCATACAGATGTTGAATATATTGTAGCTCACGGAATAGCCACTTCACTCCATGGCAAAAAGACAGTAATCGGCAGCAAGCACTTTGTGGTTGAGGACGAGCAGATTACCGTGACCGAGGAACAGCAGAATATTATTGATGAAAAGTCGGGCGCTTGCTCGGTGCTTTATCTTGCCATAGGCGGCGAGCTTGTGGGTGCGTTGTGCATTAGCGACCCACCACGGGCAGAGGCGGCAAAAGCCATTGAAATGCTCAGAAATCAGGGCATAGAAAGGATTATTATGCTTACGGGCGACAGCCAGAAAGCCGCACAAATGACCGCAGAAATGCTCGGCATTACAGAATACAGATGTCAGGTTTTGCCTGAGGACAAGCATAAGTATGTTGAGGAGCTTAAAAAGAGCGGCAAGGGCGTAATTATGGTTGGTGACGGTATCAACGATACCCCTGCACTTGCGGCGGCGAATGTATCGGTTGCTATGCGAGATGCCTCGGATATTGCAAGGGAAACCGCAGACATTACAATCAAGGGTACAGACCTTACAGAGCTTGCAAGAATCAGAACCATAAGTACAGCTTTAATGGACAGAATTAACCGAAATTACAGATTTATCGTCGGCTTTAATTCGGCATTAATGGCATCGGGCTTTTTGGGTCTTATCTCTCCGTCAATGTCGGCATTGCTCCACAATTCTTCCACAATGCTTATTTGTGCCAAGAGTATGACTCCACTCACAGAGAAAAAGCATAAGAGAAGAAAGACAAAGGAAAACAATTTATAATCTGATTTAATTTTTAAAATTACGGACTTGTTTTTAGCTGATAAACAGGTTCGTAATTTTTTGTATGCAAAATATAGTAAAATGTCGTTAAGCAACGGCAATATTATGCGCAAGTTGTCTGTTGTAAATAAAAACATACAAAATAATTTCGGCAAAACATAGCTGTCGTTTTACGCATTGTGCTTGAGCACAGACCTTTGCGGAGTAAGGTGTGAAAATCCGTTTTCCCTTTCGTCCTCGGTAGTCGGCAGTAATTACGAAATGGTAGCCAAGGCTTTTGACGAGGGCTGGGCAGGAGTTGCGTTTAAAACAATCGGTATGTTTACTCCAAACGAGGTTTCTCCGAGATTTGCTGAACTTGATAAGGAAGACACGGCTTTTGTCAGTTTTAAAAATATTGAACATATCAACCTATTCTCTTGAAGAAAATCTTGATTTTTTCAGAAAGCTAAAGGAAAATTATCCTGCCAAGGTAATTATTGCCTCTATTATGGGCAGCAACGAAGACGAGTGGACAAAACTTGCCTCTCTTTGCGAAAAGGCAGGCGCAGACGGACTTGCGGCTATCAACACCATAAAAAGCATTATGAATGTTGATTTAAACGGATTTTCAACCTCGCCTAATGTAAGCTGTAAATCCTCGGCAAATGTGCCGACTACATTCTCAGAGATGAATCAAATGTATTCAGCGTGTTTGTTGATGCCTGCAATGATGACTGCGTGGCAAAAATACGCTCACGAATTTATGTTTCGGACGAAAGAGCAAAGGATATGAAAAAGCGTACCGAATTTGCACTATACAGGTAAACAGATTTTTGCTGACATAAAATAAAAGCCAAACATTGCAGAGAGTTTTGTAATGCCTGGCTTTTATTTTGTTATTAAACAATGTTAAGTGTAAAATATTTTATAAAACTATGCTTTGCGCATTAATTCATCAAAAACCAAACCGCACCTATGCAATGACCCGACCCCCAAAAGTTAGACCTAAAAAATCTAACTTTGGAGGTCGGTAT
>OGNV01001574.1_pt1 | contig 13641 bp, 25 predicted proteins | sample 1573561 | NCBI WGS metagenome assembly OGNV01 (sample SAMEA2581892, study PRJEB24529) | metagenome | biome: Human gut stool | place: China | collected 2011
ATACTATTAATTATATCCAGGCTTCTTTGCTTCATCGAAGAAACTTCACTATTCATTGCTTCTTTGTTGCAGGAAACCACAATATTATTTCCGAAATCCGCAATGTCTCCCATTGCAGGTAATTTCTAGAAACTAGCAGATGTGCCGTTTATATCAGCCGTAATATCTACTATCATTTCCTGATTATACATTCCTGGGTTTCCATACTTAGGAACTGGTACGGATACGTTAGTAACCTTACCAATTTCCAAAGTAGGGACAGAATCTTTATGCAAGATAAATAGCTAATTACTATTCCTTAAATTCTAAAATGCCATTATGCAATTCCTGTTAATAATTGTAATGTATTAGTAGTATGCTCAAACCAGCATAGGTAAATTCCTGTTCCAGATATTTGAGCAACTGTTATATCTGCTCCGTTAAATCCAGTTAATCTCTAAGGATTGCCTCCACCAGAAGTGAAGACAATCGGTAGAGTAGTTGTAGTACCTGTAGGTATAGCCTAGTTAAGTCTTACGATTAGTAATCCTCTAAATGGCGCACCGATATTACGATGATTGTTAAAATCAAACTACACTTCTGTAGTCGTAACATTTACAGACAAACTACTAATAGCTGGTATTCCTCCTCTATTGACATTAATATAAGTAGGTAATAACATAGTTACCTCCTTTCTTAACCCCAAAGAGAGTTATTACATCCACAGCCATTCCATCCTGCGTAAGTTCCTAAAGCGTATCCGTTAAATACAGCCTAAGTAGGTACAGCAGTAGCGCAGCTATATGGTAATGTTACAGTTTCAGGAAGTTTACACTTAATTCCGTTAACATCACTTTGTAGAGCATTAACAGCAGCAACAATAGGAGAAGTAGCTTGACCTATCATTTGTCCAAATGCAGCAGTCTATTGGGCATTGTTGATAACAACAGCCTGTTGACTATTCTTTTCACGTAAAGCATCAATCTTATCTAATAGAGCCTGATTCTACATAGCATCAAGCTTAGCTATAATTTGATTAGTGTTCGCAGTACCTGTGTCTCTAATAGTATTTTGAAGAGAGCAAGTCTGAGTTTGAGTTGCATAAGCAGTATCACAGAATCCTCTTTCTACTGCACGTCCTACTGAATCTACACTATTAGTAATCTGATAAGTCTGTCTTTCATTTGCTAGTTGATTTTGGTAGCCCTGTTCGATAATAGCTTTTTGTGTGTTGCAGCAGCAGTTGTTGATTGCCTGGATAACATCGCAATTACCTCTTTCTACGGCATTGATAACTCTTTCAGAAGTGTATCCTACTTGTCCACCTACAGTAGTAATTGCATTTTGGATATTGCAGCAGCAGTCTTTCAATACTCCAAAGTCGCAATTTAAGTTAGTAGCAAGTTGACCAAGAGCAGCGGAATTACCTTTGATTGCGTCCATTAACAACTGAGTATTCTAGTTAGTGTTCATCTACTCACGTAGACCAGCTAACTGTCCTTGAATTTCAGCAGATTGTAGGTTCTGACAGTTGTTGCCTTCACCAAACTCACCCCTGTTCATCCAACGCATCATCCACATCCAAACTAAGTACATAAACGGGTTGTTCCACATTCCGTTTCCGAATCCTCCCATACCACCGTTCATCATAGCCATCCAAGGCAGCATCTGGTTAGTACTGTTTTCCTAACCATCAGGTACGATATAAGTTCTTGTATCACTCATAGTTTACAATTTAAATGTTAATAATTAATGTTTATCTGTTCTAGAACTACACTATAATATACATTTCTAAGAGTGATATTGGACGATGCTAAAAACAAAATCGGGAATCTTAAACAGTTACATTATGTTATCATAATATAAACTATTCAAGACTCCCGATTTCTAACTCGTTGCTGAGTTAATTCTTACTGGACAAAAATATATCTAAGTCCGCTTTATTCCAAGAAAGTTCTTTAAAATCTTCCTATTTGATTCCTTTCGGAATGAATCCATCTCTAACATAATTGTCAAACGTAGCTCTACTAACACCAAGATAATCACAAGCCTAAATTTTACTCATTCTCTAATCTGGATTAGCGATATTCGACAATACAGAAATAATCTTACTCTGCTGTTCCATTGTAATATTACAATTATCAGAGTCAATGTCATCTATGAATTTCTGTAACAAAGTTCTTATTATAGACTTCAACATTTCTTTTTAACTTTAAGATAAATGAACGAAATCATGCTTATTCCAAATAATACTAAGTATACTCTAAGCATCTGTAAATCTCCGATGTTGATTCCAACATATAAATCATATAGAGCTATGAGGTTAGTTAAGGTAACGAAGTATAAAGGAATCCTATACAAGTAGCAAAATCTGAATACATAAGATATGATGTATAAAATTCCGAGAAATGCTAAAGATACTCCTCCAAGGCAACTTAAAATATAGCAATTGATGTTATAGTATGATAATATTGAATGTAATATATCATTTATAGACAGCACTACTGGAGTATATCTCAATATTATAATAAGTAGCTTATACAGCCTCTTATTTACACTTGCGTTTGATTTTTCCTCCACGTTTAACTCCGGCTCTTGGTACATTAGGTTTCTTTCTTCCCATATTATTCAGAGAAATGAGTTTTAACTGCACTAACTATTTCTTCCATATATTCTACAAAGTCTGCCTTTGTAGTCTCCTGCACACTATAGTTTATATTAACTCTACCAGAATGTTCTAGACTATAATATCCATTTCCTACTTCCTCTGATAATTCTCCTGGTTTTATTACAGTAAAATTAATTCCTATAGAACCAATAGTATCCTTAGTGGCTGTTCCCGTCATTTCCCAGCCTTTTCCTACTTTTGTATCAGAAATTTGATACGTTTCATTTGTTTTTACAATTTCCATAAATTATTATTTTACAAATAAGTCAAATACAATTTCCATTAAGTCCGCAGCTTTAACAGAATTTCCATTAATTTCTACATCATTTCCGGAATTAACATCTAGAATATCTGAATACTCTTCCATAGTGATTACATCATCTGGTATATCTTTAACTTCCTCGAAGCCCTTCTGAATAAGATATTCCTGGTATTCAGAATTAGTTTTATCATTGAGTTCGTTGAATCTTGCTTCTTCTTCCGGAGTCCTTTCGGACTTATTAGCCAATTCTCTAAGTTCATCAGATATAATCTGATTTGTAAACTCTTGGGTATCATCATCGAATTGCTTCTTAATCTTATTATAAGCCATTCTGATACGCATAATCTTTACTTTTAACTCTTTTGGGAGTTCTTTGTCACCATCTTTAAGAATAATCTTGGTGATAACATTTTGTTTTGTCAATACATCATTTAACGTCATAAGCATATAACTTTTAATTAACCTCCTTCAATTATATAAATAACTATAAACTTTTCAAATATATTTTTGTTAAATTTTATTAAAACCAAATCATAAAGAGCCTAAATTTACCATTATTTGTAGATGCATCATCAGCTGTTCTCACATAAAAATAATTGGAACCTCCAGAAGATGTACTTACGTACAAGGATCCCTTTATTTCTGGATAAGACGCTTTTTCAGAAGCGTGACTACCAGAACCCCATATTATAGTATTACTCCAAGAGTATCCACTTGGGTATGAACAATACACACAATATGCTCCATTACCATTATCTCTCATTCTAGTAATAGATGTGAGGAAAGAATAGTTGCCTGCATCTCTAGTGAATGTAACAGTAGAATTTATAGAATTTATAGTATATATTGCCCAATATTTAATTACTACTCCACCACAAACAGTAGGAACACCTCCAGAAAGATACATAGGGGTAGTAGATGAACCAACAGTACTAGTATAGTCGTCAATAGAGTTAGTACCACTATAATAAGCTAGTTTGCTAGACGCCCCCGAGTTAACTGTAGCATTTAAGTAATATGTCATAGCAGTAACAGTTCCATTAGTCACATATACTCCTCTATTTGAGGCACCAGCATTACCCTTGGCGAAGTCCGCTAATGATTTGTAGGAGCCTCCAGCTAACAATACGTAGTTATTACTATTTACTGAATTATGATAAAAACCAGCACCTGCTCTAATATATCCAGAAGACCATGAGTTTCCAGTAACATGTGATTTATAAGTACCATTATTCGGAGAAGTAGCTCCTATAGTAATTCCACCATTAGTAACTAAATATCCGTCTGTTCTTATCTATCCAGTATTTTGATAAACTGACTTGCTTCCGTAGGTTCTTATCCATGTACTATCAGTCATATACCAACCTCCGCCGTAACTTTCGGAATACCATCCGGTATTTCCAGTACTTCTGAACCAGTTTGAAGTATAACAAGTATTAAAGGTAGGTGAAGTTCCTGAATTAGAGGAAGCTGATACCTTAACATTTGCCCAATAATAATTAGCTGGATCCTCTATATCAGAAGTATAGGCTATAGTATACCATGAAGAGAACGATCCCGCAGAAGCATACCTAAAATACATTCTCGTATTATTCGGAAAAGCTAACTATGATACATACTAATTAGATGTTCCATGTTTGCTTTTAAATAGAGTAATTATCCCATTGGCGTTATCCCATGATACTGGCTTGTTTGAGGCTGAACCTGAGTAAGTGTCATATACTAATCTATATCCATCTGATGTCCAACTACTTGGAGAGTTAAGATTACTTATAGAACCATAATATATATAGTTTGCCTTATTAGAATTAGTGGCATAAGGTACTGTAATATTATTAGTAGTACCTGCCTTTGTCCATGTAAGATAGTTTCCATTAGTTCCCAATGAAGTAACGTACCTTCCGTCAGCAGTAGTCTAGGTTAAAATTAACTTCCAGCTTCCCCAAGCAGAAGAGCTTGTGGATGTTCTCATGTATAAATTTCCACCATCTGTAAATCCTAGCTAATGCGTCTAACCTCCTGAGAAATCTGTAGTTCCTCCATAAGGCTTAAAGTGTAAGATTCCATGGTAAGTTCCTCCATTACTTAGTCCATCTGTGCTATTATATTTAAATTCAAATCTAGCTCCGCTAGAGAACTATGCTGGAGTATTATTAGTACTTCTAGTATCATGAGATTGTAAGTACCCAGAATAAGATGAGTATGGGACAGTTAAATTATTAGTTGTTCCGTTTTTAACCCAAGTCACATATGTACCATTTGTCCCTAGAGATGTAACATATCTAGTATCTCCATACCTATGATAATTATAACTATCTAGAATTAATCTCCAACCTCCTGCAAATGTTCCTGTAGCTACCGCCCCATTGACAATCTATCTCATATATAATCCATGAGTAGTTCCCATATTATTAGGTCCAGATAGAATATCTGTATAGTATGTAGAACCCCAATACATCCTCAAGCACTAACCGTTTTTATAGGCTGCATCCTAACTATCAGAGGGCATTCCCCACTATCCTCCAGCAGCAGTTCCTCCTACTACAAAGCCTCCAGAGGAGTAATAAGTTAACCCAGTATTCTAAACCGAAGAAGATGAGTTAATTCTTGAAGATGCAGTAGCGTATGGGACTGTTAGATTGTTAACTACTCCATTCTTAGTCCACGTTAAATAATTTCCACTTGTACCTAAAGCAGTGACGAAATTAGCAGGATTAATGTAGGCGGTATAATTAGAGGAATCCAATATTTTTTTCCATCCTCCACTAAGAGTAGTAGCTGTTCTCCAATATAGTCCAGTAGAAGTATTAGAAGACATTAATATCTACCCATACCATCCAGACGCTGTCTACATAGTAAATACTCCAAATGCATCTACTCCACTAGGCTTATCTGCAACAGAATTACTGCCACCAGCGTGATATAAATATCCGGGAGTAGTTTTGTTAGCAAGAGTATCACTTATTGTATGAGATAGTATTCTATTAGCTGTAGCAGCATTACCAGTAATTGAGATTCCCCAAGTACCGCTTGCACCTCCACCGGTTTTAGTTACAGTATAATTAGTATAATTTCTGTGAGTTAATACTCTAGTCCAAGCAGAAGTATAACCACTTCCGTTGCTTGTATAGAATAACATTTCATTAGCAGCAGGATTACTTACTCCTGAGTTATTATGTGGAGTTATATATAACTACGTCTTGTTCGTATCACTAGCTCCCCACTAGAATATAGCTGTTCCCGCCAATGGAATATTTACACCAGTATCTGTAGATACATATCCATTATTAGCATAAGCCCAAGAACCTCGTTCAGCAAATGCTACAAATGCCTTATTAACAAATGTAGAAGAATATGTATCAGCTGTATAAGCTGTTCCAGAAGAACCGTGGTTGGCAGTTTTATTACCTCCTACATATCTTCCATCAATAGAGCCAAACTAGTAGGTAGTAGTGATAGTTACATTCTAACTACCGTTAACGGAAGCACTACCAGTAACTGCACCAGATAGACTAATAGTTCGTGCAGTACCCCAATAAGCTGTTACTATATTAGCAGTTCCATCAAATGATGTTCCATTGATAGTTCTTGCAGTCTATAGTTTGGTTGCTGTTGCCGCATTGCCTGTAATAGAAACTCCAAGAGTCGTACTACAGGCTGTTGGTGTACCTGCATTTAGGTATATAGGAAGAGTTGCAGAACCTTTTGTAGCCGTTCCAATCTTTAAAACTATTCCAGTATAGTTAGCACTATCTACAATAGTTTTCCATGACTTTGTATTCAAAGTTGAGTCTGTACTATTTCTCCAATACAAACTTCCAGAATACATAGAGTAGAACTGCATATATCTTGTACTTCCACTTCCAGCATTAAACTATACTAGGTGTCCAGAAGCTCCTGTATACTTTACATTCCAGCTACCGCATAGATTATTACTAGTCGCTAATTCGGTAGTTGTAGGAACAGAACTTGCTATAGACTAATCTCCTCTAGCTCTAAAGAATGAAGTTTCATGTAACCCATCTAATAGGTCTGAATTAAGGTTAGTAACCACAGTTGTGCTAGTTACCTTTAATGGAGAGGTACCTGTAGCAATAGTAGATATTAATTGAGTTCCTGTTATAGCAGCTTTTACTATTAGAGGTCCAGTCATAGTATCTCCAGTTACATTCACATATCTCTCATCGGATTCAGTTTTAGTATAGTAATTCTCAGCTAGTGCGACTGATTTACCATCTAATTTTAAAACCCCTTTACTTATAAACAGACCCACCGTTCCACCCCAAGGACTAGTTTCCGTAGGATATGGAAGTATACAGATAGAACCATTTCCATCTCCTCCAGTATTATGTTGTCCTATAGAAGGGTCGTAGGTATTTCTAGATGCACCATTTTTATACCATTTCAATATAGTGGTATAGTTACTAGTATCATTCTAATTCTATATAATACTAGCATTATTAGCAAATCTAACACTAGTAGAAAAAGTCTTTGCTCCTGTAATACTTTGAGTAGTGTCAAGAGTTACAAACTTATCATCTAAAATTGAATAAAACTAAGTCTTACTCACTCTTCTAATAAAGGTATCAGAAGTATTTCTTACATATACGGAACCAATATCTGTTAACGCTTCATCAGAAATAGCTGAATTAAAATAAGTAGCGTAAATATGCTAGCTGGCGTTTCGTTGAACTAGGGTGCTGGCTTTGCTTGAAGCGGAGTACTCTAAGTCTCCTCCGTTGCTAAGAAGGACTTGTGTAGCGCTTCCTTGATATGTGGTTCCTATAAGTTTTGCATATCCATCTTTAACTTTTATCATATTATCCTCTTAAATTTAAATGTATAAGTGTAAGCAGCGCCTATGCCAGCACTTGCACCTATCTATAATTTTAAAACTCCAGAACTTTGCATAACAGTTCTTAAGTAAATTGTTTTTCCATAAGCATGACCAGAACGGTGAAGGATAATTTCATCGGTGTCTGTATCATTAGTACCATCTCTATACCAACTCATTACACCAGAATTATAGCAATGCCACATATTTCCTGTACCATCGTTAGCACTAACTTGTACCTATACTATATAAGTTCCATTAGCAGGAAGGTTAGTAGATGTTATTCCTGTATCCATCCATGCTTGTGTAACATTTAATGATTTAGTAATGGTTGTGAGATTGTTGGATAATTCTTCTGTTTTTAACATGAAGTCGGATACAGCTTTATGTCCTCCTCCACCTAATAATACATAAGAGTCAGAAGAATTAGTCTTTTTATAACCTGCTGCTGTAACATTAACTGTGAATGTCTTAGCACCAGTTATAGTTTGTGCAGTATTTAATGTAACGTAATTAGCTAATGATTGATGTTCTGTAAGAACTGGTTTTCCACCTGAGTACAATTTATTAGCCCATAGACTACCTGTACTAGGCTGAGCATATATTGTTGTAGTTACATAAACTTGCTAAGTAACACTAGCACTTAAATCAGCAGTGGTACTTGTGTTAGTATAACCTAAAGCAAGAGGTCTATAATTTGAGGTAGTGGTAGCAGACTACAATACTTTCTAATCAGTATTCATGTCTGTATACCATCTAACCCAAGTTTTCCAAGCAGAAGAATCATGGTACCTAAACCATATCAGACCATTAGAAGTAATTAACTTCTAATAACGATAACCACTAGCATTTCGACCAACATATAATTCATATGCATCTACTCCACTAGGTTTGTTCGTTGTGGTATTACCACCGCCAGCATAGTACCATCTCCCTTCGTCTAAGTAATCATCTAGATCTTGATTAGTTAATTGGGTATAAATGAATGCCGCAGCCGCAGGTATGGACCAGGTGCCATCTTCCCTTAAAAATCTAACATTTGTTGCAGTATATGAAGGGACAGGCACCAATCCGTTATAACCTCCACTTCCACTAGAAGTATGTTTTTTAAATACTGAGTAAGTAGTATCTGTCCCTTTAAACTTTATCCCTCTAGTAAAGATATTTAAGCCCTTTAAGTCAAAGGTTATATCATTATTATTGGGAGCAGTCGTTAAAGCTGCTGCCGTAGTAGGATTGTATGCTATCTTCATAGATTATGCTGTTTCGTATTTTTTAGTACTGATATTATACCAGCTTATTCCAAAACTAATATCTTGTATATCGTCCCCGTTAGAGTCTGCTTTTAAATAAACATCTCCAGATGGTACGAAGTTTAACGTCTTGTCTCCGATTGATACACCTCCAATAGTAATAGGTCTCCATGAATCCTTTGTAGCTGGGTCGTAACCTAAAGCGTTAATAATATTCTGTTTAGTTAAATAAATGCTTCCAGCGCTAGTAACAGAAATCGTTTTATTCTTAGAGTCTTTGTCTACAATTACTCCTCCTATAGTAGTAGTAGTTGCGGCTACTAGAGATATTGTTCTAGCTGCACTACCATTATAAGTAACTCCAGTAGTTCCAAAAGTTAAGCCTACACCAAGTGACAATGCATTACTAACCTTCTTAGCTTCTCCTACTACTAAAGTAGATTGTGCAGCCCAAGTAGGAGCAGCACTACCATTACTAAGTAGTACCTAACCCTAAGTACCACCAGTTGTTGGAGCATAAATAGTAAATGTATTAGTACTATTACTATAAACATATATAGAAGTACCGTTGACAGTGTGTTTAACCTATCCGTTAATATTTGCTTCTACAGCTGTCCAATAAGCTGCAGTGTTTAATCCGCTTCCTGTTCCGTCTTGTATACATATTAGTAAGTCGCCAGCTGAACACGTCTATCCAGCATAAGTTCCCTGAGAAGTCACTCTATAGGTATCCCCAACCTCACATTTAGTAGGGAATCCCTAAACCTCTACTCCAGCAACAGTATGTGTTGTATAGCTTCCATTACTATAAGTAATAGTACCCTTATACCGCATTGCATCGTTAGCAGCAAAGCTAGCATTAATTATCTAATGAACCTACTAAGTAGTAAATAGGGTTGTTGTGTTATTTACAGAGGTATTTTCAGCCATTGGTAAGTCTGTAGTTGTTATCTCAGCCCAGGTAGCATTTCCTCTAAATATTTCAGTGGATTTACCGCTAGAAATAGGAACTAAACCTCTTACTGTAGGAGTAAATGTGGGAGTAAAATCCTTTCCATGAGATATAATGTGACCGTCTTTAGAAAAGAATAGCTTTACGTATTCCCCAGAAGCAGATTCCGGCAAAGTAAGATTGCCAGATATTTCAGCATAGGTATTAGCAAAATTTAATAGTGCCATATTATAAATAATTCCATTTTAATATAATTTTATTATCTTCATCTATTCCAAAATCATTCCCCAGAAGTAGATTCCGGTCTTCTGAACCATTATACTAAAAATAGCCTTCTTGGTCTACAACTACAGTCATTTCACTTGTTGGGGCTACTTCAACTATATGTCCTCGGCTATCATATTTTATCTTTACTGAAGAAGGAGATTCATTTGCAGTTATGGAATTGGAGTGAGCAAGAATTATATTAGACCCTTGTTTAAATGCCTACAAGCCAGACCCAGCAGGAGTAATAATCTGCTCAATCTTTCTTTCTAGCATATTATCAAGAGTAATAACTTCCTCACCATCTTTAACTAAAACAGCTTCAGCAGTAGTCTAAGGAACGAATATCTAACCATGTTGCTTAAGTTGTTTAATAGTTAGTTCCATGATTATCCTCCTATTACTTGGTCTGAGGAATCTGTTTCGACCATACTGTCATATAAATCTCTAGGAATAGTATAATTAACTACAACCTTAGCACTACCATCTGATGTCGTAACATCCTATGCTGTTATAGCATTAGCTAGCTAACCATTAATTGTGTTGATAGTCTAGTTAAAGGTTTCTGTAGTTACATATCCAGATAAATCTACATCTGTTTGAACTTCCCCAATTTTTTCCCAAATATACTTAGCCTATGTGTTTTCATAGACACAAATATACTCAACAAAAATGTTTCCTGCTGTACCAGATGTTGCAGGAACTAAATATATAGAATTTAAACAGTCTTTTGATGCTGTTGGTAGCTAAGTAACTATCTTGTATAGTTCTATGCTATTAGTAGTACTAATAACTCCATCTGGAGATATAGTAATACCTACACCAGCAGTAAGTTTGTCCTATTTTCCTTCTAGAGCAGTATTAATTTCTTGGACTGTAGTTTTTAATTTAGCAATATCTGCAGCATTAGTTCCAACTACTCCCATAGTAGTTCTCAATACTTTATCGAGAGTTGTTATCCCTAATGATGAAAGCCCAGGGAGATTAGAAGTATTTACAACTACTGCTTCCGCTAGAGTAATAGGTACAAATTCGGTTTTTGATTGAAATAATCTTTTAATTTGTGTTGTACTCATAATTTAAATAAATTATTAGGTATTTGGTAGTCTGCATAAGATTTAAGTGTAGAGTCTACAAAATCTAAGTTGGCTATCATATTCTGAACTTCCTTTCTAGTAATAAAATTGTTGTTGTTATTTTCTACAATCTAACCAACAATCTTATCTATTTCTTCTTTACTATAAACTCCTAGATTATTTCTAGCTAATGTTTTCTCAGATTCTGTTTTAAACTCGCCTAAATAATTTTCTTTACATAAATGAGTTTTATATTTTGGTTTTGGACATTCTCTAATAAGCTAATTATCACATCCGAATCCCGTATCTACACTTCCTATAACTGAATCTGGATTTTTATGTTTCGGAGTTTTACAGCTAAGGTTGATTTCAGGAGGTGGAGGAACTGGCTTGTCATTATGCTCAAACCCTGTACTTATGGTAGTCATCACAGAATCCCCTTCTATAAAATCAATATGATTTTCAGGAGGTGGAGGAACTGGCTTAGTATCATAGCCAAGCTTTATAGTATTAAGTAATGATTTAGAAGGAAGTAGCTAGGGCTTTTCATTCCCTAGCTATATTTTATCCTTTTCTAAATTCTCATTCATTTAACGTAATCTTATCTGGATACCCAGAAGTATAATCATATTTTATAACATCTTCAACTGTCTTAAGCTCTTTTATAGCTAATAGATGTTGAGTTGTGTTTACATAACATTTCCCAGCGTACACCTCTAGCTAAGCTAGAAATTCTTTTACCTTGTCTACTGGTAATTCGATTATTTCACTACCAAGAACCAAAGACATATTACCAGTACTACAATTAGCTAAATTTTGTAGTCCGACTCTAGTAGCTTTATCTAACCAATACTCTTTGTCGTTATAATAGAACGAATCAACATTAGATGATTTATCATATGCTTTAATAGCTGCTTCTAAAACTGGAAGCATTAATTTAAAATAACATACTCCATCTTTTCGCTCAAATAACTCCTTCCAAACACTCAAGGGGAGCCTTAACAGCTCCTCGTGAGTGAGTAAGGATTTCAAAGAGTCATCCTTATTAATTACATAATAACGATTATCGTGACTTATTTGCATGAAATTATCAGCCATTCTTAGAATAATTAAATTTAGTAAATGGTACTCCTTGATGTTTAGTTAATCTCCAAGCATTATTATATTGAACTGTGTTCCAGTATGATGGGTCGTTATAACTACCAGTAACCCATTCATTAGAGTATGTATAACCTCCAGAACTTCCGTCATATTGCTAAGTTCTTTGATAAGAATAGTTGTTAGCAGCTGACGAGTTAATAGAAGTAGTAATATTATTTACTCCAGCATTATCTCCAGAACCTACTATATTAGACCATACAGATGGGAACTAGTTGTTAGCTCTAGAATATGCAATAGAGAAAATTGGAGTTGTTAGCACTCCACCTCCATTGGCAACTGAGGTACTAATAGGCTATCTTACTGTATCTCCAGTATTGAAATTACTTCCAGAGACACTATAACCTCTATAGTAAATAATTCTAGAGAACTCAGCTACTGAAGGAGCATACCAATTACCTTTCTTATAAGCTGAATTTAGAGTTTCTCCATCCTTTACAGACGGTTCATATACCTACATACTATAGAAGTATGGATATAATAGACAGCTCATAATATCTGTTCCAGAAGCATTGGTCCATACTGTCTGAATAGCTTCACATAGATTATTTAAGTTAGACTTAGATTCTATGTAGTATTCCCATGAAGTACTACCTCCTGAAGAAACTTGTTTTCTGCTAATATAAGGCTTACAAGCCGAGTTATTATACAAAATAGGAAGTAACTTACTATTTACATGATTAATATATAATTCAGTATCAGACTTACCAGCAAATGCTGTATTTACCTGTATGTTGTAGGTAGATACATTAATATTATTAATTAAGTTAGGAGTAGCAGTACCAGAAACAGTTTCATAATTAGAAACAGACACGCTAGACAAATAGGCTTGTACCTAATACAGCTGTTGTAATATCTATTCCTGAGAACCAGAATTTCCATCTGCACTATATCCTAAGTAGTAAGACTTTTCTTCATCAGTGTATTCCTTACCAATGATGTAAACTACTCCAGACGTATCATCACTTTCATCCTTTGCATACACTAGACCAACTAAAGTCTTAGTAGCATCAAATGAGCTAGTAAACGTACCATCAGCATATGCAAAGTCTCCAAGCTAAGGAGCCTTCCAAGCGAAGCTTACTTTAACAGTTTTTCTAATGGGAGTTCCACTATTAGCAACCTTCATACTAATAGTTACTGTAGCAGTACTACTAGATTCCTTCTTCAAGGTAATAGCACCAGTCTAATCAAT
>OGNV01001576.1_pt1 | contig 13616 bp, 9 predicted proteins | sample 1573561 | NCBI WGS metagenome assembly OGNV01 (sample SAMEA2581892, study PRJEB24529) | metagenome | biome: Human gut stool | place: China | collected 2011
ACACTTCTGATTTTTCAGGACAGGGAAATCTACGTTCGGTTTGTGTAGATAAGTTGTTCTATAATTCGGATGGAACCATACAGGTCGTAAAGCAGACCCGCGGAAACAAATAGAAGTTAGATTGGCAGGATAAAAAATGTAGCATAGGGTATTGCCCTATGCTATACAATGAAAGTCTGTCAGACTTAATTGATTAACTTGAATTTAATGAGTAATACGATGAAGAACTTATTTTTTCTCTTCCTTTTTTCTCTTGTAGCGATGTCCGTAAGGGCTCAGTCTTTTACCGGTGAGAAGACGGATTGGCACGGCTTCGACCGCTACGATTTTGTAATGAGTGAAACAACATTCCAAATTAAACCTATCAAGGCAACACAACGTGAAGGAGCAGGTGTTGCGGGTCCGGAAAAAGGAATGCGTAGATGCATTGTCGTTGTCCCGAAACAGGCTGCTGAAGGTAATCCATGGTCATGGCGTGGTTGTTATTGGGATCATCAGCCACAAGCGGAAATTGAGTTATTTAAACGTTATTTTCCTCGGCAAATTCATCGATGCCATAATTGTAATCCTGGTGCAAAGCCAGAATCTTACCTACACGGAACCATTTTTCATTAGACTTGTCAATAAATAAATCATTTTCCTTGGAGATATTCTTGTCAACAAAGGAAAAGATAAACTCCCTGTCGCTTTCCTCCTGTGTGTATTTACGGGATATATTGAAATATAGATGCCGGGTAGGGAAATTATATTCAGAATAATCCCAACGTTTCCTATAATCCTTGTACGCATAACTGCCGCACAGACCGATATACAATGACGTCAATCTCTGTTGTCCGTCCAATACCGCATAAAAATCGTTGATATTGTCTGTAGGAATCGGATCGTTGCATATCCGATGATACTGTATGAAAGCTGATAGAAACTTATAAAACCGGAAATCAGTCTTTGTTCCTCCTTTTACCTTCCAAAACAGCATGGAACTGATCGGGTAGCCTTTCATCAGAGAATCGAACAACTTTTCTATCTGTTCTGCCGACCATACAAAATCTCTCTGAAAAGCCGGTAACAGGTATTCATTCCGGTGGATATGTTCTATTGCCTGCGCTATTGTTATTGGTGATTGGAAACCTGCCATAATTACATAATTAAGTGTTTTTCGCAAAGATAGAAAATTCTATTTTTATGTTTTATTTTCGAGGAGGAAAAATGAAAACCTGAATATATTCCAACTACCTATTCTTCTATAAAAAGATCAATGTCTTCAGATAAGTCGAATCAGTTGCTTATTCGTGAGGCTATCCGTAAAATAGCTCTCGGCCGTAGCATGGAACGCATCAGTCTGGCTCCGGGAGGTATGTCGGGCATTGGCACGGCCCGTATGATACATGGATATGTCGCCAAAATACATGATGACCCGTCGGACGAGGAATTTTCCGAGTATGGCGGTACCGTTGATGTCGGCGAGTACCCGGACGAGACAGCCTCTGCAGAACCCGTCATCCACAAAGGCGTATTGCTTTCAGCGGCAACAAGCAGCGAGGGCGGTTTTTTGATTGTACCTGCACTTTTTTCCGATGTAACGATTTTTATGGATGCCGCCACCCGGTACGCCTATGTGGTGAACTTCTCACATGTGGATATCCTGCGGCTGAATGCCCGTAAGGAAACCGTTGTCGGTGTAACGGAAATGGAGGAACTGGATCCGGAGAGTGACTCTGCTCCGGACTACGACGAGCTGGAGGCTACGGGAAATATGGCTTTCACACATTATACGCCGACAACCGTTACCGCCACTGTCAGGAACAAAAAGGGTAAGGAAGCCTCTACGGGGATTGAGGCGGAGAGCATTACCCACATTGTAGACAAGTCGGAGGTCAGGCAGACAACGGACAAGATAATTCAAAAGGTGAACTCCACGACCGTAACGGTTGCCGACAACAAAGTGGCGCTCGGTGACGAGAATGCCACCGAACCGTTGGTATTAGGCAATGAACTTGCCGGGCTTATGCTCGACTTCCTGACCGAGTGCAGCAAGGTGATGACCCCCACCTTGATGGGTACAATGTCACCTGTCAATTTCCCTAATTTCATTTCTTTGACCTCGCGCATTCAAAGGTTCCTCTCCAAAACCAGCTATACCAAATGAACGTACAACTGCATCCGGACATAGACAGCCTTGATAAGGAGAGCCTGTGTTATTCCATCTATTCGCAGCTCTACCATAACTTTTTCAATGCCCAGCAGAAAAAGGATGATGACCATCCTTACGGTGTCGAGGAAGGGGACGAGACCAGCATAAGGTTAAAAAATACGGCCTACGGGTTTGCTTCGGCCATTGCGGGGGCGGTTGCCGGTGAAGGTGCCCCGGGTGATGGAGGGTTGTTGCTGGAATACCTCAAGAAGTCGGGCGGTGACATGACCGGGGCACTCCGTGCGAATTACGGTTTCGAGGCGGGTGTCGCCAATAACCGTATTCTGGAGATCTGTTCGCAGGACATTACCGATGCGGATGGGGCGGTGACTGCCGTTGAATACGGTGTCAAAATTACCGGCAGTCTGAAAATAGGCGGCAGCAGCCTCCATATAGGCGGACAACAATTATTGGGTTACGATACGGACAGGAACACGGCGACGCTCAATGCCTCCCGCATTGATTTTCAGGATGCCTCCATACACTCGGGCGGAGAATGGATTATCGGGAACAGGGAAACGGGAGTGTTCATTTCTCCGTCACGGCTGACTGTGGGGGGACATGGCGTATACCACCGGGGCAACGCCAATCTGGCGGCAGTGGACTGGACCATGCGGGACGGAACGGTGCAGCGTCATCTGGTGGTCTGCGGGAATACGGCTCTGAGCGGTGGTCTGGATGCCTTGTATGGGGTAAGGCTGGGTGACAAGGGAAAGTGCCTGCTTTCATTTTCCGGTGAGGAAGTCGCCCTCGGAGGCTTTCTTTCATTTCTGGACGGTTACGGGCTTCGTATTGGTGGTATGCCCGTACTCCAGAGGACTGATAATGACAAGATACAACTGGGCGGTATCGGAAGCGATCTGTTGCTGGGTAGCGGGCATACCACCAGAATACGCCTGCTGTCCGGCATTTCGGATGTGGACGGTGACTGTCTGATGCTCTCGTCCTACGGCAGGGCCTGCTTTCCGGGTTCGCTCACTGTCCGTCACAACTATGGTGCCGATCTGCTGTCTTCGTACCGGGTGGACAACTCGGATGAAGGCATAATTATTCACAAGCGGCTGCGTATGGGTATGGCTGGCGGATTTTTGATTACCGGAGATAAGGAAACCCTTTCACTGACCTCCATGGTTGTATACGAAAAGGAAGGCGTGCGGACAACCGTCCCCCATACCACAGTATTGGGACACCGTCCGTCCATAAGTGCCCATGCCCCTCAAAACCGTTACAGTGAGTCTTTCCATATCCAAACCGATGCCGATTTCATCTCCTCCGGGGTTCCGGTGGAGGCTGCCGGGCATGTCGGAATCTGCGCGTCGTCAACCCGGTTGGCAGACAAAATCCTATACTTGACAGAGTCGTTGAGGTTACAGGCTGTTTCCGGCGGTATCAGGCATTACGGTGACAGCTGTTTTCTCGGCTCCGTCTCTTCGGAATTCTTTTCTTCGGGCTTTGCCGGAAGCGGCTGGGCCATCCGGAAGAACCGTACCACGGGAAATGTCATCGCCACATTCGACGAGGTTGTCGCCCGGCGCAAGTTACGCGCCTACGAATTCGAGGTAAAGAAGGTTTCCGCGACCAACGGCTCTTTCTGGATCAGCGACAGCTGCTCGGGAGATTCCGTTGAAAAAATATCATAGCCCATGTCCGTATTCCGTTATTCAAAATACAAGGTCCGTATCGACCCCGACTCGCAGAAAACACAGGGGCTGCATGTCGGGGATATCGTCCGCAGACAATATGCCGGGCGGGAACGGGTGGTCTATTCCCTGATGTGCGTGACGGAAACCGGAACGGAGCTTGTCGGCGACAAGGAGGCGCCTTATTTTATCGGGGCTTTGCTGGACGGCGATGAACCGCAGAGCGGGGAGCTTCTGGACTTCGTACGGAGTACCAACCTGTTCGATACGACGCGTAGCGGGGCACTGTACCTGACGGCTTCGGACAGCGAAGCCCCCTATATGGATGTCATCGACGGCATGGCAACGGAGCGTTCCCTTTGCTATCCGGTCATGAACGGAGGGGTGGCGGGGGTGCCTGACAAATCCAAGTATGCCGTATGTGGCCATGTACTTCAATCCGGATACAGGGAAAACGATGCGGAGGCGACACGCATTGTCCGGATAGTCCGCAATGCGGAACCGGCGGGAGAATCCCTTTTCGGACTGATGCAGACTCTGGAGGAGTCGGTCGGGCATCCGGAACGTCTGCTGGTATCCTTCAAAATCAGGGCTTTCAGGGATTTGTCCTCCGTCCCCCTCTCATTCGGCTATACCAACCGGGAGAAATCAGATGCCGAGGATATATTGTCCGCCGGGCAGGAATGGGAGTACAAATTGTGGGTTATCACTGTGGACTATCCTGCGCAATATAGCCGGAGCCTGTTTCTCGATCTGACGGAAAGCCTGACCGCAGAGGGTGACTGGTGTGAATTGGCGGACCTGAATATCCTGCGGCTTTCTTCCGTGTCCGCTTTCGGCGATGCGGCCAAAGCCCGTGTGGGAAAGGTCTGCGGCATCATCGATCCGGTATTCGGCATACTGGACGGTTACGGGGCCTATTTTCAGAATCTCTACGCAACACGGAATGTCAACATCGCCGGAACATTGACCGCCGGAGATGAAAACGGTTTTTCCTCAACTTTCTATGTGGGCAAAATTCACAAAAATGTCATTCCGGACAGCCTTTCCTGTGCTTTCAGCGGATCTATGGTTGTCAGTACTGCCACTCCCGCCGGTATCGGAAAGAGTGTACGTGTCATTTCAGACAGCCGTCTTACATTACAGGATGCCGGTTGGCGCAAAGCCCGTGCCGGCAACTATTATTGTTTTTCCATCTGGATAAAGGCGGAAGAAACAACGGTTGTCCGTTTTTATCAGGACGAGCATCTTGTCGGCGAACAGGCTGTGGATGCCGGCAGGGGATGGACACGTCATAAGGTATCCTTTCCAGTCCGGGAATCCGGGGCTCCTGAAATGACACTGGGTATCGCAACCCCGGTACCGGTCCTTCTGTCCGCCCCGCAATTGGAGCCGGGCAAGACGGCGACACCTTACCAGGCGACGGATGGCGTGTTGTCTTACACGGAAGATTACGGGGCATGGTTCTCGAAAGGAGGTATTGGCGGAACTATCCAGAATCCGCTGCTCAGGTTGGGTGAGGACGGTTCGATAACCTCGCGTGACGGTTCTTTCGTCATTAATCCCGACGGTACGGGGCATTTCGCGTCAGGGCGCTTCAAATGGAGCAAGGACACCATCGAACTGCGGGACGTGACCATCCGCTGGGAAGATTTTGACGAGGAGGCACAGGAACAGCTCAAGCCCCGTTCCGTATCCCTGACGGGCGGTACGGCCTTCCATTTCACGGATGAGTTCTCCGGCATATGTGAGCCGGAAAGCATCCCTCTTGTCCCCACCGAATATAACTTTAATCCGGAAAGCCGCTTATGGGAATATCTTGCATCGGACGGAATATGGAAAGAAACAGGCTGCAATGCCGCCGTGTTTGAAATGACACCGGCGTTTCACGGCTGGGAAGGGCGTGACGTATTAACCCTCCGTTACACCGCTGTATTCCGGAATGAAAATATTGGAGCCACCCATACTTTCTTCAAACTTTATGACGGTGCGCCATCCTATACTGTTCATGTGGAGTCGAAAAATGGCACGATATTCCGTAACGGCATTGTTTCCACGGTTCTGCGGGCCAGAGTGTACAGGGGCGGTGAAGATATTACCGCACTCATTCCCGATGGTAATTTCCGCTGGCTGCGGACAAGCAGGGATACCGATGGCGACAGGATATGGAATGACCTGCCGCATTATGGCAGGGAGATTGAGATAACCGGCAGGGATGTATGGCATAAGGCCGTTTTTGACTGTGAAGTGGACATATCAACAACAGAACAATAAGCATATGGCAATAAAAGTAGCACGCGGACAGGTAACCATCATTGACCAGAATGATGCTGTCTCCTTACAGGCGTTCATCGGTTCTTCGCAACCGCTCACCCAGGTATTCAACAAGGATACGGGCGTTTATGCACCTTCATGGGCGGCATCGCCGTTTTTGGTGCTCACTCCTTCGCTGTTCGTCAGCGGCAAGGCCGCCACCGACCAGATTTCATCTGTCGGTAATGCGGCTACGCTGACAGCCGGTGTTAAAAGCGGCTCCGCCAAGTGGTATAAGAACGGTTCGGCCATAACTTCGGGCCAGGACAGCTGTACTGTCGGTGCGGCGTCCGCCAAGTATGCCCTGACCATCAAGGCCAACCATATGACCGTTTCCACGCCGCAGGTACGGTATGCCTTCGAGGCGGTTTATATCGATGCCAACGGGCTGGAGGTGCCTTTCCGTTCCGAGATACAGTTTACCCAGCATCTGAATGCCGGGGCGATGATAGCCGCCGTGGCATATGCTCCCGACGGTGTTGTCTTCAAAAATGACGAGGTACCCACACTCAAGGCGCATTGCGACCTGTGGCGTGGCGCCACCATCGATACCACCAATGTCACCTATGCCTGGGGAATCAAGGATTCCTCCGTTTTTGCCAATACCACACTGGCTGCCGCCGCTACTGCCGGTGCGACCACCGTCACGGTGGCCTCCACCAATAACATGGAAGCCGGCGGAAAGATTACAATAAATTCCGTGCAGTACACCATATCGGCGGTGAACACCTCCACCAAGGTCATAACGCTGACATCGGCCCTCACTGCGGCGGCCAATTCAGGGGCTTCGGTTTCCTGTCCGTATTACAATTCCATGCTCGGTGCCGGATGGTCCTGTCTGACTTCCACCAATCCGCGTGGCGTGACGGCAGGATGGACTACGAACGAAATAACCATTACTGCGGATGCCGTACTGAATTTCGAGACCTTCAAATGTGCCATCAAGGACACGGACACATCGGCCGGCAACGCCTCGGCCAACAAGGTTGTATGCGATATCATTTCTTTCACGGATATGTCCGACCCCATTACGGTGGACCTTGTCAGCCAGAAAGGGTTCACCATCAAAAATAACGGGAATGATGTCGATGCCAAAGCGGTGCTGTATCGTAACGGTGAGGTACTGGACGATGACGGGACTGCCTATACCTACACATGGAAACTGTGGAACTCGGCCGGAACATCCGTCATAAAGACTTATACGGGCAAATCCATCACCGTATCGAAAGCCGATGTGACAGGCAAGGGCGTACTGATGTGTGAAGTGTCGAAATAGTAATGAAGGAACGGGGCTTCTACGGATGGCAAGCGGTGTGAACCGGTCTCATCCCATCCGTGCGACAAAACGGGAGCCTTGCCATTTGGCGGCAACCTGCCGCCTTTTTTTTGTCCTATACTTTTCTTAAAAGAGCATATGGCAAAGATACTGGTCGCCCGCGGTCAGGCGACAATCAACATACAAAAGGACGGTTATACGCTTAGCCAGTCACCCGGTGAATACATCTTCCCTGCGGATGCCGACGGGAAGATAGTTTCTGCCGTATCCGTCACCTCCTCTGTCAAGGTCACGCTTGGCGATTCCGGTTTTACCGGATTTTCCATCGGCAACATTACCAGACCGGCAGGATTCTCCTCCATATCCGTCAACAACAGCAACAAGACCATAACTTATACGGTCGCAGCAGGAACGACCACACTGGCCGATCATGGCACTGTGGTTATTCCCGTCATTATATCCGGAATCACCTACACCCTGTCATTTGTCTGGTCAAAGGCCAAGTCAGGGGCACCCGGCAAGGATGGAAACGACACAGCGATGCTTGACTGGGTCAAGGAGTGGAATACCAACAAGACACTTATCGGCAGCAGCACGGTCATCACTCCAAAAATTTTTACAGGGATCAAAAACAGTGACGGCACGATAACCGGTGTGGCAATCGGGCAGTTCCCCCTCTCTGTCAGGACAGCTTCCGGTACCGTTACCTCTGAAACGGTTAACGGCATCTATGGTTTCAAGAACGGTTACAAGACCTTTTTTGTAGATAACGGCGGCAATGTCCAGTTCGGTCATGGCGACCAGGTTGTCAAATACAATGCGGCTACCGGCAAGGTGGAGTTCGGAAATGGTGTCAGCCTGAACTGGATAGGTGCAACCTTTATTGACAAAGACGGTGTCTTTACCGGTAAACTTTCAGCGGGTACGGTAAAGGCGGCGCAGCTTGACGCCTCACAGATAACTTCAGGTACGGTCTCCGCCTCACGTATCGATGTGGCTTCCCTGAAAGCCTCTCTTATTACTGCCGGGAATATCGAAGCGCTGACACTCAATGTCACGAAAGGGAAAATTGGCGGCTGGTCCGTCGACGGTGACAGCATCTGCCGGGGAACGAAGAACAACACTTCCGGGGCGATGACCGCCGCCTCCGGCTCCATGACTTTGGGGTCAAACGGCATCCGCGGTTTTAAATGGCGTCTGGATGCCTCGGGGGCGGGGGCTGTTGCGGGAGGCAATATATCCTGGGATGCCTCGGGCAATGTCACCTTTGCCTCTTCCGTCTCTTTGCAATGGACAAATCCGATCAATACTATCGTTACCGCTTTGGGCGGAAACGGCTCTCCGAAACTGACAAAAATCACTGCGGCCGGTATTTATACCGGCACTGTCACCGCCTCACAGATTACGGCAGGCACTATTTCTGCCGACCGTATTGCCGCCGGAAGTATCACCGCCTCCAAACTGGACATCGCCAATGTGAAGGCTTCTCTCATTACGGCCGGAAATATCGAGTCCCTGACGCTGAATGTCACGAAAGGGAAAATCGGTGGCTGGTCAATCGGCGCAACCGCGTTGAGCGGCAACCACATCCTGCTTGACTGCGGAAACAGGCGTGTGGTGGTTTACGGACTTAATTCCGGCGCGACAACCGGACAACGGGTACAATTGTATTATAACAGCGACAGTGATTTCGGGTTGTATGCCACGAACAGCACAGGCACATGTGTCGCACGTTTTGGGTCCCAGAACAATATTGCCGGCTGGACGGTGGATGCCTCCTCCATCCGTAAGGGAAACATTGTACTGGGGAGTGACGGTTCAATAACCAATGGTACGAAATGGAAATTGAACAATGACGGAAGCGGGCAGATTGCTTCGGGGAACATATCATGGGATACCGCGGGGAAAGTCTCGTTCTCCCCTGCCGTTTCCCTGCTATGGAAAAATGACATAGAGGCCGCAAAAACAACCAATTACGGCTATCCGTATTATTACAGGCTTGTCATCAACGGGGAAGAGAACAAATACTATCCTGTCATCCTCAAGGGCGGTGAACAGAATTTCAAGCGGGACATTCTTGTGCGTCGTGCCTACAGCGAGCAGGCTCCGGCAAGTTGGAACACGTCCACGCATAAGGGTGGCCTGGTACTGCTGCTGAAGGCCAATTTCGGTGGCTGGGGCGGCATCAGCTATTCATGGGACATTTATGAACTCTCCGAATCCTATTGCCGCATGTTCGCAGGTGCGGCCCTATGTGGGAACAACTGTATGTTCGCCGTGTTCTTACGCGGTGGCGGAACGACCGGAGCGGTCTATCATATCTATTCCGACCAGCCGATTGTCAGTAACGCGATGAGTCCGTCCCCCATACCGGCAGCACCGCAGATCGCTTACAACTCGGATTTGATTTTTCAAAGCGGTTCCACCAAGGCGAATGCACCGGCTCCCCGCACGCTGACAGCTTCGGTCGAGGAAGAAATACGCCGTAAACGTTTTATTGCACTGGCACAGGGAAGTGACAGCACTCTTGCCGCACATCCGCTGACCTATATCGGCTCTACAGGCATCTATACCGGTACGTTGACGGCCGCACAGGTCAACGCTGTCGATATCAGTGCATCCAGTATCAAATCCGGGACGCTTTCGGCCGACCGTATAGCGGCAGGCAGTATCAACGCCTCCAAACTGGATGCGGCCAGTATAAAGTCCTCCATCATCAATACCGGTTATATCAACGGCTTGAGCTGTACCTTCACCAAGGGAAAAATCGGTGGGTTTACAATCGGCAGCGACAATATAACAACAGGCAGTATCGGTGCAACCGGTGCAATACCATTACAGGTCCGCTCCGCATCTGCCGGTAGCGGGTATTGGTACACGGGGGCCTACAAACCGTTGGGCATCACGCTGACCTGGCATCAGAACAGCAATGCGGGGCATATTGTCTTCGGCCAGGTGGCTGCAAGTGGAAATTCTGTCAAGACCGGATTTATCGGTATCCAGATGATGTCATGGGACCATCTGGAATATTTCTGTCTTTCGGCCAACTATACAAAAAGCGGTGGAAAGGAGGTTTATAACCGGATTGCCGGCTGGGCGTTCGACCATAACCATATTTGGAAAAACAACATCTCGTTGGGCTCCGACGGTTCGATTACGAACGGCAGCAAATGGAAACTGAACAATGACGGCAGCGGACAAATCGCAGGCGGTAATATTTCATGGAACGCTTCCGGAACCGTCACCTTCGCCTCTTCCGTGTCTGTACAATGGACAACCGGCATCACGACCGCCCAGGAACTTGCCTCTGCCATGGCATTCGGCAAGATGCTCTACAGGGACCCGACCTTCTGGAAGGGGAACAACAGTACCGGTGTCTATAACAATTCCGGCAACGGCATGGTGACAGTCACCCGCCAGCAGGATACGTCGGCGCCCAATGACAGCAAGTATGTCCTGAAGATACAGACTAATGGAACCGCCAGTCCTGGCAACGGAGGATTCTATTTCGGAACGGCCTGCAGTTCGCGCAAGGTGCTGGTCGCCCGTATCATCGCCAAAATTCCCGCCGGACGCAATATCTGTTGGGCCTCCAACAACATTGGTACGGGCGGTTCGAGCCGCTGGCTTACCTCCACGGCAGGAACCGGAGACTGGAAAGAGTATGTATACAAGGTCGTATGCGGCACCTCAAACTTCTCCAGTACCCATTTTTTCTATATTGACGGGGCACAGGGGACATCTGCCGCACCATTGGTCTGGTATGTGGCTTATGCCACGGTTTTTGACCTTACTTCCACAGAAAAGTATACCACGACCATCGACGCCAACGGTGTTTATACCGGTACGGTGAAGGCAAACCAGATTATTGTGGACAGCGCCCTGGTTGTAGGAGGCAGCTCTTATAACGGCAGTATTTCAGTCAAGGATGCGGGCAACGCGGTCAAAGTGACGCTCGACAGGACGGGTATCACTGCCGTAGCCGGCAAGATCGGAGGATGGACGTTGGGCACCAGCTCGCTTGCGGCGTCCGCGCCAAGTTCCGGGCATAGGATTGTAATGGCGGCCTCCGGATATATCTATCATGACAACCCTTCCACAGGAAAAGAGTATTGGGCTTTGAAAACCGACGGTTCCGCTGTTTTCGGATATGGGAAAATTTCGTTTGCGGCGGACGGTTCCGGATATCTTGCGAACCAGAATATCAAATGGGATACCGGCGGCAACGTGACGATGACCGGCACGATCAATGCCAATGCCGGCACGATAGGCGGCTTTTCCATCGGCCAGGGACGCATTGGATCTACGGCCACGGGAAGTGGTTCCGGTGGCGGTCTGGCCATCTACAACGATTTGTTCCGCGTGGGAAACACCACTTCCTACGTTCTGTTTGGGGCCAACACTTTTCCCGCCACCTCGGGTGGGACCTGTGCGGCGGGGCGCATCGTCAACAACAAGGTAAATTCATATATGAACAACTACGGGTTGTATATCGATGTGAAGAACGGTTACCGGAACTATGGGGTGTGGTCCAATGCCTCATTGGTCGCATCGGCCGCCATCGGTATCAAAATGAAGAATATCTATTTTACAGGTTCCGGCTATACCATTGACTTTTCCGCCAGTAATGTCTTTTGTGTCTATGCCAACTCCACCTACAATGTCAATCTTCCGAGCGCGTCGTCGGTTGCAAGCATGTTCGGATATTCGAGCCTTCCCTCCGATTTTGCCTATATGTTTACCCTGTTTTACAGCTACAACTGGGGAGGGCATATCAATATCATGAATGTGCGGAATCAGAATGGGGGCACGTCAAATTACGGTATGGAAAGAGGGGACTCGCTGACGCTCCTTTGTTGCAATTACCCGTCTTTTCATTACCAGGTATTAAATTATAATGGTTAATAACCGGAACAGAAACTTTTACCCTATACTTATTTAAAATTCAAATTATATGAATATCACCAATGTCACTATTACCAGGACAGCAGAAGAGAAGACGGAAAATGCCTTTTATATGCTGGAGTATTCCGTTGTCAATGACGAGCTGAGCCGTCTGCATGTTTCTGTCAATGAAAAAGAAGCCGATGAGGAAGGCAACATAAAGCCTGTTGGAATTATCTATATGGAACAAGGGGTCCTTTCCTGCAACTTTCCGATGGAGAGGGAGCTTGGCCCCATATTCCAGGATTTCGACAGGATGCAACAGGATATTCGCGAAAAATCAATCCTAAATAAAGAATCATAATGGAACTGAGCGTCAAAGACCGCCTTTACCTGCCGACTTTCCTGCCGGCACGCGGCAATTTCAAGGAGTTCAACCTTAAAAAAGAGATTCTGCGCAAAATCGCAATTGGCGACGAGGAACGCAAGGGTATCAATCTCCGCGAAAATGCGGAGGACAAGCGTATCGAATGGGATGTGGAAAAAGAACAGCCGTTGCCGGTGGAGTTTTCCCCTGATGAGATGGCCTACTTGCAGGCCGCGTGTGAGAAAATCTCGGACGAAGAGTTGCCTGACGATATGTGGGGGACTGTGGAAGCGATTTACAATGAAATCTCCAAGGAGGCATAAACCGATTTTTCTATCTGCCGCTACTCTTTATGTAAAGAGTGCCCCGGCCGTACTCTTGGTATGGCCGGGGATTTTTGTATCAGCACATGCCCAGACAAGATATCATAATGGATGCCGAATATGGAGAAGTGGAGACTTCCGGACAGATTGCCGGAAAAACCTTCTACGACTTCCACCTGTTTGACAGTGTGGAGGGTGCCGGCAATGCGGCCTGCCGTTACGGGGAGATAGCCGTACCGGTAGATTTCCTTGCATCATACAGTGATGCAAGGGGTATCCATATCCACATTCCCTATGTAGCAGACATACGCCTGCTGAAAGTGCGTATCGCCATGAAAAGCGGTTCGGGGGGTGTCGAATATGTACGTGGTGCAGTTGACGGCAGGCATTGGTTTCCCGTCATGAGAGAGAACGAAAACGGGACAAGGGAGACGGTCACCCCCGCCTCGCTTTATGCCTTGAACGATGAGGGGATCTATAACCTGCTGCTCGAGGAGGACTGCCTGGTCATTTACAGCGGGGAAGAGACGGATTTTGGTATTGGCGCCTCTAAGGTGCAGAACGAAACTTTCCTTTTGAAAGCCGCCGCCGGAAACTTGTACCAGCATCCGACCACCGGTGT
>OGNV01001594.1_pt1 | contig 13450 bp, 9 predicted proteins | sample 1573561 | NCBI WGS metagenome assembly OGNV01 (sample SAMEA2581892, study PRJEB24529) | metagenome | biome: Human gut stool | place: China | collected 2011
GTGGCCGAAAGCAACGGAGGATGTATCATAGGATTCCTGGTGAATGAATCATCCATGGCCATCACCCTGCATTATAAAGAGATAACCAGCCAGCGCACGGAAAAAGAACTGATATTCAGCGTAAATACAGATTATGCCTACACGGGTATTCGTCACGACCGAACAGGGACTTCCCTTGCCACTCTGGAAAGCGGAATAGAAAACCTTATCCACTCCTACGATCTGGACAAGCATGCGTATATGCAGGGACTAACCGGGCTCTACAACCAGATAGAGTTCCCCTATCTGAACAATTTACAGGATGCGGGAGAAATCGTCTCCATAGAAAGCGCCACCCTCTACCTTTATCCGCAGGCCGGAAGCTATAACAAGCTGAACCAGCTACCGGAAGATATCCGCCTCTACATCACGGACGAAAACAATGTGTTGGAAGACTATGTATATGGCAGCGACGGCGTAACGGTACAGACTGGCAATCTGAGTGTGGACGAGATGTTCGGGCGGGATACCTACTACTCTTTTAACGTGACCGAATTCATCCGCAACAACTTCGGCACATGGGGCATCAAACGACAGAAACTACTGCTGAGTCTGCCGGACAATGAAATGATAACGACCTTCAATCAGATAATCTTTGCCAACGACCCCGACCAGGAGAGACAATGCAGATTAGATATCAGATTTAAAATATACAACGAAAAATGAAACATCACCACCGAGTTCCCCTTATGCTGTGCAGTTTATGTGCAACAAGCCTTTCTATCGTAGCCCAAAACACCACAAACCTGCCCACTTCCATGTATGGAATAGGTGAATTAAGTACCAGCGACGGCGGACGCTATGCCGGAATGGGCAATATCGGCATAGCCCTGAACAAGCCCGGCTTCCAGAACACTCTGAACCCGGCAGCCATCACCCGAATGGACAGCACCTGCTTTATATTTGATGTCGGTGCATCGGCTTCGTATGCCCGCTATTCTTTCCAGAACGATCACAGTTCCAGCTTTATGGGCAATCCCAACCGCTTCAGCATAGGCTTCCGTGTGTTGCCGCGCTGGTATGCCATGGTGGGTGCATCGCCTTACAGCAGTGTAGGATACGTCATCCAGACCGAAGAAGAGGTGGAAGGAATGCCCGGAAGCTATACTTATTCGTTATTTGAAGGATCGGGAGGCTTATACCGCTGTTATCTTACCAATGCCTTTGCACTGACCAAAAATCTGTCGGTAGGTGTGAATCTGGGCATCATACTGGGAACAGTTACTCAAAGTGAAACACAGGAGAGTGCCATTGTGGAATATGAATCTTCCAAACGTGCCTTTTACGCCGACTTCGGAGTACATTATGAATTCAATACTACCGGAAGGCAGAAGTGGGCGGCCGGGTTAGTATTTGCTCCCTCCCTTCAAATCAGCCACGACAATAATCTGACTTATAGTAATTCCTCTACCAGCGACAACCTTGACAAGAGTTACCATAGCCGGACGCAATACCTGCCCATGCACATTGGCAGCGGAGTGTCCATGACTACCGAACGTTGGGTGGTTACCGCCGACTACAATTATCTGGACTGGAGCCGTAACACTTCCTCCTACACTTCCATGAAATATGAGAATCAGCACAAGATGAATATCGGGGGAATTTATACCACAAACCCACGCTATCCCCGGTCCACTGAACTAATGGGAGGGGTAGGTTTCAGCAATTCTTATATAAATCTGAGAGGTGGAAAAATGAAGTATCTGGAGATCAGTGCCGGAGCGAGTTTTCCCATTCGTTACTCTTATCTTTCATTGGGCGCCACCTGGCGGAAACAAATAAATTCACGTAGTAGCCTAATGCAGGAAAGTCGTTTTAGCGTAAATCTGAATCTTACGTTCGGAGAAAGAATATCACGGGCAAAGCTGAAATAAGGGTAATGCAAGAAGCATAACTTCCTGTGTGATAAAACACTTGGTGTTCCACTGAGTTCAGTCGTAGTGAAACACCTGTTCAGTCGTAGTGGGAAGTACCTTCAGTCGTAGTGGGAAGTACCTTCAGTCGTAATGGGAAGTACCCTCAGTCGTAGTGAGAAGATACCCCACCTCTGTACCGATGTGAGCTAATTCCGGAAACAAGCATCGCAACAGGTTAAAGAACAGAATAATCAGCAATATAATTCTTCAGCTTCTTCCGGTAAACCTCTCCGATAGGAATACTTCTCTTGTCCAAAGCAATCTTGCTGCTTTCTATGATGCGTATGCAGTCTTTGCGTATAATAAACGAACGGTGGACGCGTATGAACTCATCGGAAGGCAGTTTCTCTTCCATATACTTCATCGTGCACAAGCTCAGCACAGGCTTTGGCTCGTCCTTGCTATAAATCTTCACATAATCACCCAATCCTTCGATATAGGATATCCGGGATATATCCAAGCGGAAAATCCGATTGTCGGACTTCACATAAATCACCTTGAGCGTTTCCGGTTGGCAAGTTTCCGTCTGAGACTTTTCGGGAAGAACGGTAAGCGGCATTCCCGTTTCACCTTTCAAGCTGAACCAACGCGAAGCCTTATTCACCGCTTCGAAAAAAACCGGAAAACTGACTTCGGATATCAGATAGTCCAATGCGTCCAGCCGAAAGCACTCGGCGGCATACCGGGGAGTATCCGCAATAAATATGACACGGGTGGACGGAGAGAGTAGTTTACTGAATTCCATCCCGTTGATGCCCTCCGTTTCTTCCTGCCCGATTCCTACAAAGTAAAGGTGTACCTTATTATCATAATAACCCTTCAAAGCCTCAATAGGATTACTGTACTTTCCACACAAAGCAAGAAAGGGTGTCTTGGCTATGAACGCTTCTAGTTGTTCACTCACCTGTCTGTCGGCATGCAAAATAGCACAAGTCAAATTCATCATCATTTCTCTTATTTTTAGAAATTAGACGGACGACTCTCGGGAAGGCTGCAACAGGGGAATAGAGAATTAGTATTTCTTCACTTCATTTAAACGATTCGTAAGGGTTTTTATGAACATATCTTCCTTCACCGGAAGCAGCACGGCACATTTCCCCTTCGTTCCGTACTTCACCAGCACATAGCGCATCACGGCGAAACGTCCTATTTTCATGGACGAGGCCCGCTCCACAGAGATAATGTCTTTCAGGGATATTTCCTCCAAACGGGAAAAGCGTCCGTAAAAAAGGAGGAGCCTGTCGTCTGTGGTCAGCGTATACGTAGTATGAATGAGTCGCTCGATGGCGATAACGAGCAGGAGCATAAAAAGGACGGCCATGACAGCATGCTGCATCCACATGGCATAAATAACGATAATCGTTGTCAGCACTAAAAACAAATATTGCCCTATAGCAATGCGGGCATGGAAGATACGATTCATTTTGTTCTGTTTTTGCCGCTAAGATAGGTATTTTTGCGGAACAGCAGGAGTTATCCTTCCAATATCTCCCGCAATTTATCACCCAACAGCTTTTCTTCCTCCAATCTCATCTTCCAGCATACCGACTTACGGAACATATACACCTGCTCGGCCGGCAAACAAAACAGTTGCTCAATCTCCTCTACCGACTGCCCAACGGCAATCAGCATACAGAGCAATTCCTCATCTTTCGTAGCACCGGGAACCAACTTCTGCACCTTCTCTATAAAGTCTGGATAATGAAAAATAAATATCTCGCGGAAAACGGCTCCACGCGCTCCGCAAAGCATATCCTTCGAAGCATAGGGCGATTCATCGGAAATCATCTCTATCAAAGCCCTACTGATTTCTTTCATACACAATCGTGACATCTTTTCCACCTTAATTTATTATTTGGTTAGTCTTCTATAGACTGCAAATTTGCAGAAACTATAAGATTAAACCATAAATAACCAATGTACAATCCAATATACAAAAATGTATCTCTCTCATTATCAAGCTCAATAAAACATAAAAAAAATAGAGGTAGCACTTATTTCTTTTTTAAAATGGAATTGTATCTTTGTCCGGCAAACCAAATAAACCTCCAACTTATGAAGATAAAAACATTTATGTTACTCCTCATGCTGTCAGCCGGAGCCTGTACCGTCCCCCCACATTCTTCAGGCAATCAGGACACACAGCAATGGCAGCAGACTATCCAACAGCTGAACACATTACTGAAAGAGAGAAAGCATCAGGCAGCCATTGACGAAGGCAAACAAAAGATATCCGAATTGCTGGCCGTAGCAGATCATACCGAGCCTAAAGATACAATGGTCAAATATGCCCGGCAGATGGTCAACTTCTTCTATTTCAGTTATCTGGGCAGCAAGCAATTTCGTCCCGGTATAGAATATCTGGATAGCCTCAACAATGCTCCCTTTCTGCAACAACATTGCAAACACGAACTGTTATCCGCGCGGGCAGGCTTGCACCAGATGTGCGGAGACAACGAGGCAGCCATCCGGCTGGCAGACGAATACTTGCAATTACCCGAATACGATGATGCCGACCGTTACATTCCGCAAGCCGAAATTGTCAGCGGAGTTTATATCTATTCTGGTAACGATATTCCCCAAGCTATCCGACTCCTAGAGAAAGCGATGGAATGTTACCATCAGGGAGGGAAATTCCACAATATGCTCCGCATCATATCCCGACTGGGCATCTATTACCGCCTGATCGGTGAATACGAAAAAGCGGTAGCCACTAATCAGGAAGCTATCAACAGCTATAATGATAGTATAGCCCCTCCTAATATAGTGATAGCCTATGGCGAACAGGCTAACCTCTATGCCGAACTGGGCATGTACGACCGTGCCTTAGAGCTGAATTCCAAAGCCCAATACTATTCACTCTTGAAGGACAGCTTCGGACTGGGCGATCTCTATCGCTATCGTGCAGAAATATTCCGCAGAATCCAGGATAAAGATTCCGTATTCTACTATCTGGACCGGGCCGGGAAAACTTCAGCCGAACAGGAAAGCTTTAAAGGTGTGTTTGTCAACAAAGTCCTCACAGTAGATAGCTATCTGGACTATCCGGACTCTGTACAAAAGGCATTACAGCTTGCAGTAAGCATTTGTCCGGACAGTACCCGCATGCCTCAATGGGCCAGGTATGACCTGAACCTTCATTTAGGACGTGCTCTGCTGGAGACAGGTAAGGCCTCACAAGGAATACCTCTTATAGAAAAGGCAGCCCGTGGATTTGCCCGGATGGACATGATCGGAAAAGAGAAGAATGCCAACCGGATACTGATGGACTACTACCGGAGGATGAGAATGGACGATGCCTTCTTCCGTTGTTACGACCGAGACCAGCTCTTCGCTGACTCCCTGAATCTGGATGAAAAGATACGTGCCGTTGCCGCCGCCAATATCCGGTTTGATGCCGAGCGTAAAGAGAAGGAGAACAAGTTGCTTTCCGCACAAGTAGAGCTGCAACAACATCAGTTGTTCTTCAATATATACATCTCCATTGCACTGTTGTTGTTACTTATCATTTCCATTGCCTATTTTATCACTAAGAGAAAGGCGAATCGCCTGTTATTGGAAAAGCGTAAACAGGAAATACAAAAGTTAATGGCCCGTCAGCAAGAACTGAACCGGCACAACGAACTATTGACCGGACAGATAGAGCAGGCAATGGCCGCCAACAATCTGAGCACCGTCAGCCAACTGACCGGACAAAGTCTGCTCAGTAAAGAAGACGAAAACACCTTCAGAAAATCATTTGCCGCCATATATCCGCTTTACTTGCCTAAGTTGCGGGAGAAATATCCGCAACTCACCCGCAACGAGGAACTACTGGCCATGCTCATCTGCATGAATCAAAGTACGGACGAAATAGCCTTGATAATGGGCATCAACCGGAGTAGCGTCAACATGATCCGTTCGCGTATGCGTAAGAAAATAAAGCTTACAAAAGAGGAATCACTGGATGAGGTTATAAAGCAGTACTTATCATAAAATCGTGAATTAATATACAGGAAAAGTACAAGCAACCCAGTTATTTTGTAGCTTTGCAGTACTTAAACATACGAAATATGATTAAAGAGTTCGACTTTTTAGTAATTGGTTCCGGTATAGCCGGCATGAGTTTCGCTCTGAAAGTGGCTCATAAAGGTAAGGTAGCACTCATCTGCAAAACGGAACTGGAAGAAGCCAATACCTTCTTCGCCCAAGGGGGAATTGCCTCAGTAACCAATACACTGGTAGATAACTTCGACAAGCACATTGAAGACACCATGATTGCAGGCGACTGGATCAGTGACCGCGCCGCCGTGGAGAAAGTGGTGCGCGAGGCCCCCGGACAAATCAAAGAACTGATAGACTGGGGAGTGGACTTCGACAAGAATGATAAGGGAGACTTCGACCTCCATAAAGAAGGCGGTCACTCCGAATTCCGCATTCTGCACCACAAAGACAATACAGGTGCCGAAATACAGGAAAGCCTTATCAGAGCCGTAAAGACGCACCCCAATATCGAAATATTCAACCGCCATTTTGCCGTAGAAATCATCACGCAGCATCATATGGGTATCATCGTAACCCGCCATACCCCGGGCATCAAGTGCTACGGAGCGTATGTGCTGAATGAAGACACGGGCGAAGTGGATACTTTCCTTTCCAAAGTAACGCTGATGGCCACGGGAGGTGTAGGTGCTGTTTACCGCAACACCACCAATCCGCTGGTTGCTACCGGAGACGGTATTGCCATGGTCTACCGTGCCAAAGGTTTCGTACAGGATATGGAGTTCATCCAGTTCCACCCCACAGCGCTTTATCATCCGGGCGACCGTCCCTGTTTCCTGATTACGGAAGCGATGCGCGGATATGGTGCCGTATTACGCAATATGGGTGGTGAAGAGTTTATGCAGAAATATGATCCGCGTCTTTCTCTTGCTCCGCGTGATATCGTGGCACGTGCCATCGACAGCGAAATGAAGCAACGCGGTGACGACCATGTATATCTGGACGTCACGCACAAAGATCCGGAAGAAACCAAGAAGCATTTCCCGAATATCTACGAAAAGTGCCTCAGCTTAGGTATCGATATCACCAAAGACTATATCCCGGTAGCTCCTGCCGCACGCTCCCTCTGTGGTGGCATCAAGGTAAACCTAAACGGAGAATCTTCCATCAATCGCCTGTATGCTGTAGGAGAATGTTCTTGCACAGGTCTTCACGGAGGCAACCGTCTAGCTTCCAACTCTTTGATTGAAGCGGTTGTCTATGCCGATGCTGCCGCCAAACATGCGCTAAGCGTACTCGACCGCTATGAGTTCAACCACGAAATACCGGAATGGAATGCCGAAGGAACTGTGACCAACGAAGAGATGGTGCTTATTACTCAGAGCATGAAAGAAGTGAACCAAATTATGGGAGCCTATGTAGGTATCGTACGAAGCGACTTGCGTCTGAAACGTGCCTGGGTACGTTTGGATATGATATATGAGGAAACGGAAGACCTCTTTAAACGTAGCAAGGCATCCAGGGCAATTTGCGAACTGCGCAACATGGTCAATGTCGGATATCTGATTACCCGCCAGGCTATAGAACGCAAGGAAAGTCGGGGATTACACTATACGATTGATTATCCGCACGCAAAAAAATAGGATAAGGACACCCCCGTTGGCGGAATTAATTCATCCCGGGAAAGAAAGGAAGGAAACCAGTTGACGAGTTGACAAGGGAACAAGGGGCTGCGCAATGCCCCTATGCCGCATGGAACCTTGTCCCCTTGTCAACTTGTTAACTCGTCAACTTTCCCTCAAAACCGGAAAGAAAGAAAGTAATTCCGCCAACGGGTTAAGGAGTTATCTCTTTTATTAATGCCGAACGCCCGGATGTTTCTTCAAGCGAAACACCCGGGCGTTCTTTATCATAGAAATAAGAATTTCTTAATAGTTTTCTTTCTTCACTTCGAAGTAAGCCTGCGGATGCAAACATGCCGGGCAAACTTCAGGAGCTTCTTTACCTGTGAAGATGAAACCGCAATTACGGCATTGCCATACTACTTCACCTTCTTTAGCGAATACTGTAGCATTCTCGATATTGTTTACGAAAGCCAGGTATCTTTCTTCATGACCCTTCTCGGCAATTGAAATGTTGCGGTACATAGCAGCGATTTCATAGAAACCTTCTTTTTCCGCTACGTCAGCAAAGTGGGGATAGTCCAAAGACCATTCTTCGTGCTCACCGGCAGCAGCTTCTTTCAGGTTATCCAGTGTGGTGCTGATAACACCGGCAGGATAGCTTGCTGTAATTTCTACCATACCACCTTCCAGATACTTGAACATACGTTTAGCGTGTTCTTTCTCCTGATCAGCCGTTTCAGTAAAGATAGCAGCAATTTGTTCGTAACCTTCCTTCTTAGCTACACTTGCAAAATAAGTGTAACGCATTCTTGCTTGTGATTCTCCTGCAAATGAGGTCAACAGATTCTTTTCTGTTTGAGTTCCCTTAACACTTTTAGCCATAGTTCTTTTTCTTATTTAGTTAGTAAATTACGTATCAATTGTCGTTAGTCATTCTTATTAACAACACAAAAGTAAGGATTTTGTTTGATATTTACACACTTTTTATTCATCGGATTTATCTATACAGACATAGATAACATCTATTTCCGATACAATCTATTCAAGCAATAATGAACTAAAGCCTTAACTGTCCGCTATCTGATAAACTTCCAACAGTCGAAGTTAAATAGCTCATCTTCGCCGCCTCTAAAGATGAAGTAAACATCGTGCACGCCTTTTACTTTATCAACCTGAGCCTGGAAAGTCTTCCAACTTTCCGGACCACCTGTATTGCCAATAACGCAGGTGCCGATCAGCGTACCTTCTTTGTCATCCAAACGAATTTCTATTTGCCCACCGGAAGAAGACGATGCAGCAACTGCTTCAAATGACTTCGCCCCTTTCTTGAAATCGACATTGCGCACACGAATATAATCCCCGTCGTGAATAGCCGTAACATACATACCTGCCTCGCTCTTTTCTGTCTTCAAGCCCTCACTCCAGGCTATTGTCTCAGCTTCAATGCGACGGTAAGGATCCAGCTTACCCACCGGATCTACGCCTTTTGCCGTCCAGAACGGAAGTTGCTGAATTGTGCCATCCGGATTAAAGGTCAGTTTCTCCACACAAATAGAGCGTCGCTCATAGTGCTGGGAAATCTTGGAAAAATGGATATCATAATTGAAGCCAAAGACATACGTATTCCCTTTATAGTCAATAATACCCGGATGATTGCCATTTGATCTTCTGTCACCTTCCATAATCATACCTTTATATACCCAGGGACCAGTTGGAGAGTCACTCATCGAATATCCCATGCCTTCGGGACAGCAGGTGGACGCGAACGCCATGTAATACTTATTCTTTCTCTTGTAAGCCCACGGCCCTTCTTCATACAAAGTGGGGCGTTTCTGATTCCCCTTCCGTTCGCCAAAAGCCTCATGTGTCATCTGCTCATGCACTACTTCACCGTCACAGGAAATCATATCTTCATTCAACTTCACATAATATAAATCCGGATTTCCCCAATACATATAAGCCTGCCCATCATCATCAATCAGCACCGTAGGATCTATATCAGCATAACTGTTTTTCACTAATGGCTTTCCGATGGGATCTATAAACGGCCCATAAGGACTATCGGCAACCAGCACACCGATGCCTATCCCACCGGGCATCGGACAATACATATAGAATTTCCCGTTGCGTTCAATACACTGCGGTGCCCAGGCACCATTGTCATAAGGAACCCATTTGAAGTCTTTCAGCGAGGCAACCACTCCGTGATCTGTCCAATTCACCATATCAGTCGAAGTATAAAGCAACCATTCGCGCATAACAAAGCCTTTCGCATTGTCATCGTCGTGACTTGAATAAAGGAATACAGTATCATTGTGCACCATTGGTGCCGGATCGGCTGTATATTTAGTCTGAATAATCGGATTGTTAGTCTGTACTTTCAACTTTTTCGAGATCCTGTACAACCCTGCGCCGTGATAATTGATGACAGGTGAGAACTCCGTTCCTGAGAAATTGCCAAGATCCTGATTCCTCCAGATATCACGTACTTTGGCAGCTCCGCCAAATCCTAATTCTTTCAGATCTACAGTCACTTTCCGATTGGCAGGATGTGACTCCCGGGGTTCTTTCTGATCTACATAGAACAGTGCCAGATATTTATCTCCATTTCTGTGATCATCAGCTGTCCAGGCTATCATGCCATCTTTATTATACCATTGCTTGTTGTTTACAGAATTCCGATGTACATAGAGCACTTCTTCATTCGTTATCAGCGAGTTGGTGAATTTATCATTATCAGGCAAGTGCCCACCGAACATCAGCGGCGACTTGAACATAGCAAACAACGTCATAACCATATATTGTTCATCCCGCGTAAACTTGCTCATACGGGCGTTACCTCGAAGATCAATATGCCCCAGCGGCAACATATCGGCATCGGGCCATGCGCCACGACCTATATAAGGCGCCCATTTGGGACATACTTCAAACTGATGGTAAAGATGCGGCCAATTGTCCCAGAAATCATCTACCGTACGCCACATATTAGCATGCCCTACAGCGTGATCCGCCTTATTCACATCGGTTTCTCCCGGTGACATGCTCAATACAATCGGCCGTCCGGTACGGTCAATCGCCTTACGTATCATCTCTATTTCCGCCTGATGATAAGGGCGGGAAAGATCATCAATCTTAACAAAATCCACTCCCCATGAAGCATACAGATCGAAGATTGAATTATAATATTCCTGCGCTCCCGGTTTGTCGGCTACAATCGTGTAGTTATCTCCCAACCAGGGGCATTTCCAGTCGGTAGAATAAATATCAGCAGCCGTTACTCCACCGGCATCTTTCACCGGCAATTTCTTCTCTACGGCAAGTGTGGGTACACCGCGCATCAGATGGATACCAAACTTCAATCCCTTACTGTGGACATAGTCAGCAAGAGGCTTAAATCCATTTCCGTTGCCAGCTGATGGAAAACGGTTCACGGCAGGCATATAACGGCCGTATTCATCAAGCACATATTTAGGATCTTTGAAGTTATAGTAACCGGTAGTCTGATTTTCCACAAACCAGCGGATATCCACAACAATATACTCCCAACCGTAGTCTTTCAGGTGCTCCGCCATATAATCGGCATTGGCTTTCACTTCCGCCTCAGTAACATTAGCCCCAAAGCAATCCCAACTATTCCAACCCATAGGCGGTGTTTCTGCCCATTTATGGAAATCAGCGTTCCGATTTTGATTATTGTTCTGCGATTGTACCCCACAAACCGTTAAAAGGGTAATGAGAAATAAAGTTATTCTCTTGTTCATGATATATAATATTACTTGCTCAATTTACATTCAATCCGCTATTACTTCTTTTTCTACCACAACTTCTTTTTCGTCAGTGTATGGATTTACAATCTCAGCTACTTCGGCGGCAGTCTTCGGCTTCACAGTAATGCCTTCTTTGGTCTGCTCAACATACGCCATACGTCCGTCGGGTAGATAATAAAGATAGTCAACGCACACGCTTCGGCGCCCTGTGGCACCGGATTTACCATCTATGGTAAGTATTGCATTATGATAGAACAGATAGTTTTGTCCCTTGAATTCAATGATTCCCGGATGTATGGTAAAGCTATTTTCTGCCATTCCTGTCAAGACTCCACGATAGGTCCATGGACCTTCCATACTTGGTGCCGTGGCATAACTAATGGTTTCACGCCCCTTACCCATCGATGCATACGTCAGATAGTAAAGATTTTCACGCTTATGAATCCATGGCCCTTCCACAAATTTCGGCATTTTAAGAATCTCTATGTTTCCGTCCAGTTCTGTCATATTGGGTTTAAGTTTCACTAAGAAGCAGGTACCGTTACCCCAGCTCATCCATGGTGTGCCGTCATCATCCACAAAAACGGTCGGATCGATATCGTTCCACCATCCACGAGGACCGTTAGGAGTCATATCATCTGTAATAAGCGGTGTACCCCGAGCATCGATGAAAGGGCCTGTCGGACTATCCGACACTGCAACTCCTACCACCTTACTATTATATGGCGCACCCGCCTGTACCGTTGTATAATAATAGAATTTCCCGTCTTTCTCTACAACCTGGGAAGCCCATGCTTCTCCAACTCCCCACGAGAAATCCGTAGGTTTCAGCACACAGCCATGATCGGTCCATGTTTTCATATCTTTTGTTGAATAACACAGCCATTCGGTTATGTTAAAGTCCTGTCCTTCTTCAGCCTCATCGTGACCCACGTAGAGGTAAAGCCTCCCATTATGTACCATGGGCGCCGGATCGGATGTAAACTTATCCATAACTACCGGATTACCCTCCGAAGTAAATTTCACTTCATTACTTTTCTCGCCGCAAGCGGATAAGATCAGATATAAACTAACAATAAAAAGAGTGTTTCTCATGATAAAAACAATTAAGTAAGTAATTCTATTTTTTTACATTTCATTGAACCGGTGTAAATTTATAAAGAAGTACACCATGTGCCGGAACATTGAGTGACAATGGCTTCCGTCCTGTATCCAAGGTTCTTATATCCTTTTGTCTCCAGAGATCACGCACAGTTTGTTTACCCGTAATATTCAGTTTATCAAAATTACGGAAAGAGATATCAGCCTTTTCCCGGTCGAAATTACAGAAACCAACCGCCTTACTGCCATCTTCTAGTTCTTTCACATAAATACGTAATTCCCCTATTGAATATACACATGTGGCCTGTTTACCCAAAGGATCCTGATTAACAGCTATCACCTCATTGTTAGTCAGCAGACTCAGGGTAAAATCATCCATTTTCTCCAAGTCACAACCTATCAGAAGCGGTGCAGAGAATAAACTCCAAAGACTGAAATGGAGATACTGCTCATCAGGTTTAAGCTTGGTTTGGTGAGGATTTCCCCAACCTACAATACCTAGAACCAGCATGTCCGGATCATTCCAGTTACCGGGTTTCGCCCATGCAGCTGCACGGTCCTGAGAAAGAGCGATGCCTTTTACACTTTCCCAAGTATCGGTGATATCGTTAGTCGTGCGCCAGCACTGGCCGCCAACGGCATCTCCCCATTTCCAGACATCTCCCATACCATACTGACACAGGTTATAAACAATGTCCCTGGGCTGCTGACGCAAATAATCGCCCATAATCTTAAATGGCTTTCTACCGGCAATTGAATCCCCTCCCCCTTGAAACGCCAAGGAAGACACGCTGTAAGGATCCTTATCCAAATCACGGTCAAGTACTCCCCCGTAACTGCACCAGTCATATTTCAAATAATCAAGCCCCCATTCGCCATACATATCGGCATCTTGCTTTTCATAACCATAACTGCCTACGCAACCTCCGCAAGTCCACGGACCGGGTGAAGAATAAATACCCACTTTCAGTCCAAGTGAATGTATGTAGTCCGTTAACCCTTTCATATCAGGGAATTGGGC
>OGNV01001608.1_pt1 | contig 13347 bp, 10 predicted proteins | sample 1573561 | NCBI WGS metagenome assembly OGNV01 (sample SAMEA2581892, study PRJEB24529) | metagenome | biome: Human gut stool | place: China | collected 2011
AGGGTCAATGATTTTTTTTTTGAATTGTCCGGGTATTATCATTTTTTTTAATCTCCGCTCCTTTCCTGTTGTGCAATTATTTTATCATGTTTTTTAAGGGTCGTCAACTTTTATTGCGATTTTTTTGCATACATTCAATATTTTTTACGCTGTTTAGCTGTTTAAATTTATATATTTTGCACGTTTCCTCGATGGGCGGATAATAATTTTTTCTCATTATTTTTTACTTTGACAATACGACTTTCTCATATATAATATTTTCATAGCCTGAAAATATGCAAAATGAAACGGAGGAATCTTATGACGTCCTCTTCCAACCTGATTCTTCAGCATTACATCAAGCTGACCGAATTTTTGGGAAAAGCGCTGGGTCCCGACTATGAAGTGGCCCTCCACGATCTGACCCGGAAGGACCGTTCCATCATCGCCATCGCCAATAATTATATCAGCGGCCGGGAGGTCGGCGCACCTCTGACCAATATGGCCCTGAGTAGTCTCCGGGACAAGAGCTACGAGCGCATGGACTATCATCTTCACTATTACAGCATCAACGTCAACGGTAAGGACCTCCGATCCAGCACCTTTTTCATCAAGGACAGCGGCAAGCTCATCGGCCTGCTGTGCATCAACTTTGACGACAGCCGCTACCGGGCCATCAGCGACCATATCCTGAAGCTGTGCCACCCGGACCTGTTCGTGACCGATGTGCTGGCGCAGCCGCTGCCGGAGAGTGAAGATGACATGTCCGCCCGGTCCTCCCCGGAAAAATTCCGCAACTCCGCAGATGCGGTGGCTTTGGACGCCATCAACCGGGAGTTGGAACGGATGGGGGTCACGCCCGGCCACCTCACCCACAGCGAGCGGCTTCAGGTCATCACTTCTCTGGAATCCGCCGGCATTTTTCTGCTGAAGGGCGCCATTAAAAGCGCCGCGGCCGCCCTCGGCTGTTCCACCGCCAGCATTTACCGCTACCTCTCCCAGATCACCCCCTCTGACTAAGCCCGAAAGCACTGAAAAGGCCGAAGTGTACCCCTTAATTTATATGTGTATCAAAATCACCTCCGTCGAAAACGACGGAGGTGATTTGATTCTTTATGTTCCGCTCTCGCCGTAGTTGCTCAGCACGCGGGCAGAGGGATCGTTGACGTCGCAGCCCTTCCAGCTCTTATTTGGCATCCAGAAGTCCTTCACCATAGGAGCCTGACCGGGATAGTATTTCTCAAAGATCTCCCGGTACAGCAGGGATTCCTTGGTAAACGGCTGGGCGAAATCGTACTTCTTCCGCTTTTCCTCAAATTCGGCGTCGGTGTACTTGGTCTCGGCGTATTCCTTCAGATCATCCACCATGGAGTGGCCCACGGCGTCGGAGAATGCTGCCTTCTGGCGCCAAAGGATGTCATCCGGCAGCAGATGGTCCTTTTCAAAGGCGTGGCGCAGGAGGTACTTTCCCATATCATAGGTATTGACCTTCATGGCCGGGTCGATGCTCATGACATGCTTCACGAAATCCAGATCACCGAAGGGCACCCGGGCCTCCAGAGAGTTGGCGGAGATGCAGCGGTCCGCCCGCAGCACATCGTACATGTAGAGCTCATCCACCCGCTTTTTGGCCTCCTGCTGGAAAGCCTCGGGAGAGGGGGCGAAATCGGTGTACTTGTAGCCGAAGAGTTCGTCGCTGATCTCGCCGGTCAGCAAGACCCGGATATCCGTCCGCTCGTGGATGGCCTTGCAGCAGAGGTACATACCCATGCTGGCTCGGATGGTGGTGATGTCATAGGTCCCCAGCAGGGAGATGACTTCCTCCAGGGTGTCCAGCACCTGCTGGCGGGTCATGTACACCTCGGTGTGGTCGGCGCCGATGTAATCGGCTACCTCCCGGGCGTATTTCAGGTCGATGGCGTCCTTGTCCATGCCGATGGCGAAGGTGCGGATCTTCTTGCCCAGCACCAGGGCGCTGATGGCGCACACCAGAGAGGAATCCAGGCCGCCGGAGAGCAGGAAGCCCAGAGGGGCGTCGGCGTCCAGCCGCTTGTCCACACCGGCGATCAGCTTGTTGCGGATGGTGTGGCAGACGGTCTCCAGATTATCATGGCAATACTCCGTAACAGTGGTCAGGTCGGCGTAGCGGACGAACTTGCCGTCTGCGTAATAATGCCCCGGCGGGAAGGGGCAGACCTCCTTGCACAGGCCGATAAGGTTCTTGGCCTCGCTGGCGAACACGATGCCGCCGTCATCCAGATAGCCGTAGAACAGCGGCCGGATGCCGATGGGGTCCCGGGCGGCGATGAGGGAATCCGTCTTGTGGTCATAGATGATCATGGCAAACTCCGCGTCCAGCTTGGCAAACATAGAAAGGCCGTATTCCCGGTACAACGGCAGAATGATCTCGCAGTCGCTGCCGCTCTTGAATTCGTAGCCCTTCTCCGTCAGCTGCCGCTTCAGGGGACGGAAGCCGTACAACTCCCCGTTGCACACCACCATATCGCCGTCCAGCTCAAAGGGCTGCATGCCGGCCTCGGTCAGGCCCATGATGGCCAGCCGGTGGAAACACAGCCAGCCAGAGCCGGTGTCCATGATCTTGGACATATCGGGTCCCCGGGAGAGTGTTCGGTCGAAATACTCCCAAATCTCATGCTTGTCCAGTTTCTTCGTGGAAAATCCCATAATTGCGCACATAAAAAAGCACCTCCGGAAAAAATAAAAGCAGCGAACGATCCTAAAATTTTAGGACGAATCGCTGCTGCATCCGTGGTGCCACCTAACTTGCTGATCGAAAATCAGCCCCTTTGCGGGGTTCCAACAAACCCCTGTGCTTTAACGCCGCACGCCGCGTCTCTCCTACTGGGCTGCCGCCGTTCAGATCGCTGCTCCTGAGTGTTATTCCCGCCGCCCCGTTGTACCGGGCTTCCACTGTCCCCGGCTCGCTGTGACCGTTTGGCCACGGTACTTGTCTCGATCCACGCATTTTCAATATGGCCGAAGCGTTGGCCCGCTCCGAAATTGATGGACTGATTATAGTCCCGCGCAGTTTATTCGTCAAGATTTCAGATGTCAAATTTCCGCGCTTTTCCTGCCAATTTTATGTGTATTTACAACAAGGACAGTTGTTTCTCTTGACGCCCCTCTTTAAATGTGTCATGCTGAAAAAAATGACACAGGAGGGATCAATATGCGGAGAATCAGCTGGATCGGCGTAGGCATCATGGGGAAAGCCATGGTGCGGAACCTGATGAAAGCGGGCTACGAGGTCCACATTTATGCCCGTCACCCGGAAAAAGTGGCAGACGTGATATCCGAGGGTGCCGTACCCCACGGCAGCATTGCGGAGTGCGTAAAGGCCAGTGAGGTGGCCATCACTATGGTGGGCTTCCCCAAGGATGTGGAGGAGGTCTACTTTGCCCCCGGCAATATTCTGGACAGCGCCGCCAAGGGTATGACGCTCATCGACATGACCACCACCAGCCCCACCCTGGCCCAGCGGATCTACCAAGAGGGCGCCGCCCGGAAACTGCGAGTGCTGGACGCCCCCGTCACCGGCGGTGACAGCGGGGCCCGTGCTGGAACGCTTTCCATTCTGGTAGGCGGCGATCAGGCAGATTTCGACGCTTGCCTCCCCATTTTCCAGGCAATGGGCACTAACATCACCTATTTCGGTCCCGCAGGCTGCGGCCAACACGCCAAAATGGCCAATCAGATCATGATCGCCGGGGCGCTTTCCGGCGTGTGCGAGGCTCTGACCTACGCCAAGGCGGAGGGGTTAGACGGGAATACTTTGCTGGGCGCCGTATCCACCGGAGCCGCTGGCAGCAAGCAGCTGGACTTTCAGGGCAAGAAGATCCTGGCAGGTGACTTTGCCCCCGGCTTCTTCATGAAGCACTTTGTGAAAGATATGCGCCTTGCGGAAGAGGAAGCAGAAAACGCCGGGCTGGATCTGAATGTTTTGCAGCAGGCGCTTTCCAACTGTCAATCCTTGATCGACCGGGGCTGCGGTGATCTGGGCACCCAGGCTCTGATCAAATTCTACGAAAAATAACAGATGAACGCAGGAGGCACAGCGTCAATGCTGTGCCTCCTGTTCATTCCAACTGTCAATCCGTCTCCTTGGGAACCGGTTGGATTTCCAAATAATAATGGGGCTGGTTCAAATCCAACGTCACCTCCGTAACGCCGTTTTCCGGATCAAAACCGACGTTCTGGCCTGTGATTTGGACGTTTTCTGCATGGCTAACGGAGGCTGTCTGGGCCGTGAAGGCCAGCGTGGAATCTAGCGTGGTCATCAGATCATATCCTTGCAAGTTCCGGCGGCCTGAGCCGGAGCAGGCAAAGTCAAAGCTGGGGGCCTTCCAATACTGCGCCGTGACCTCCGCCGTACCGCCAGTCGGAACGGTAACCTCCGTTTTCAGATACAGTACCCGATCCACAGACAGCACCTCGTCCATCAGCTCATCCAGCCGTCCGCTGTCATAACGGTCGGCAGGCTGCTCCGACAACAGGCCGTATTGCTCCAACGCCCGCTCCGCCAGCAAGCAATAAGTTTCCGGGTTCAAAATCTCCGCCGCCTCGCTGAGCCAGCCGTAATAGCCAGGATTTTTTTCCATTGTGTCAAGGATCTCCCGGCACAGGGTCAGCAGCACCTCATGAAGCGTGGTCTCACTCCGAGTAACGGTACAGGAAACACCGTCGATCTCCTCGCCGGGATCGCAGCCGCCGTCCCGATAGCCTTGTAATGTGTAGCCCGTCAGGTCCGTCCCGATCACGATCAGCTTCTTGTCGGTTTTACTCCGTCGCTGCCCGTCAGGCACGAAATAGCTGTAAGTGACCTCTCCGGTGCGTTCATCCCAGCCGTACCCCTCAAAGCCGTAGGACAGTACCGTGGTACGGGTTTCATCCGCCGTAAACGTCACTGCCTGAGTAGCCGCCTGATACTGTTCCGTGGGCGCTTCAAAATCCGTAAAGGTGTAGACTGTGACCGGAATATCCGCCGGCGCTTGCGTCCCGGCGGCCGCTTCCCGGTAACCGCCGCCGTCCAGAAGTGTCTGATAATCCGTCCATTGGCTGGGATACCGCAGATTCAGGGTAGAAGTGTCACCGCCGCCGGCGCCGCCAAAGCCACCCGCATAATCGCCGATGACCAGCTCTGCCCCCACTGTCTCTCCGTTCACCGTCAGACCGGGATCTATGGAAAGCAGATCCCCGATCCCGCCCACAATGGGATACAGCAGGGTCAGCGTCACATCCGTATCGGTTGGATTGCCGAGGATATAACCGTCCGTTATCGCCGCGCCCCACTGAGAATCGTACCCCTCCGGGTCTGTCCGGGGGGTAAAATTCCAATCCGTGCGGCGTTCCGCCGTCACGCCGGGGGTTTCTTCTGCTGTGGTCAGGGGCAGCACCGGCCCCGCATACGACATAAAGGTAAGGGCATCCGCAGTGCTGCCCGCGTTGTTGATCCCGCTGCCCCCCGCACTGGCCCCATGGTCGTGAAAGCCGCCGGTAACCAGATAGGCGGCTCCCGCCCCGCAGAGCACCATCAAGCAGGCCGCCGCAGCCGCATACCGCCGCCAGACGGGTCGCTTTTTCACGGGGGTCTCAGCGGCCGTCTCGATCAGATCCTCATCCACCAAGCCAATGGCCCGGAACAATCGCTCCGCTTTCATACCGTGATCCCCTCCTTTTCCAAAAATGCCCGCAGCGCCTTTCTCGTGCGGAACAGGACAGATTTTACCCGGCTCTCGCCGCAATCCAGACGCTTTGCGATGGCGGCGATATCCTCGCCGTACCAATAGCGCCGCAGGAAGATATACCGGTTATCCGCCGTCTGTCCCCGCAGAAACGCGCTGACACATTCCGCCAAAACCCGCTCCTCCGCCGCCTGCTCCGGTCCCCGATGGTCGGGGATGCACTCGTCCAGTTCCCCCAGCAGCGTCTCCATACCCGCGCCCCGGCTTTGGGTCCGCCCTGCCTTCCAGCGGTCGATGGACAAATTTCTGGTGATCCGCCCCAGCCAGGTCCGGAACGCATGGGGCCGCTCCGGCGGGATGGCGTTCCAGGCCCGGAAATAGGTATCGTTGACGCACTCCTCTGCATCGTGATGGCTGCGGAGGATATTCCAGGACAGAGCATGGAGAAAGCTGCCGTACTTCCCGGCGGTAGCCGTAATGGCTCCCTGATCCCGGTCCCAATAGAGGTCAATGATCTGCGTATCGTCCATAGCCGTGCCTCCTTTTTGTCTCTCTGCCCATATAGACGAGAAATCTGTGCGTTCCGTCGCGTAGAAAACAAAAAATTCTCCGGGGAATCTTCCCCGGAGAATATGGTATCAGATTTTCATACCGGCATCAACCGTTCAGCGGCCTGCCGTGTTCTGATAAGGGTCCAGAAAGGGGGTCGGTGCCTTCCGATAGGTAGCCAGACTGACTCCAACCAATGCAGCAGCGCAGGCAATGGCGCCGGGGACCGTAGGCCCGAGGCCGAAGGGCACCCCCGCCAGTTTCCAGCCTACACAGACCGTGAAACCCGCCACCATACCGGCGATGATGCCGGCCTTGGTGGCCTTTTTCCAATACAGCGCTGCAAATGCCGGCAGTCCCGCCGCCGCCGCGTAAAAGCTCCACGCGAACATCAGGATGCTGTAAGCGTTTTTGATGTACAGGGCGATCACCAGCGCTCCCAAGGGTAGGATCACCGCGAACACGCGGGTCAACCGCAGTTCCTTTTTCTCAGAAATATTGGGATTGAAGACCTTATAAATATCGTGGACGCAGGTCTGCACGGAGACGATCAGGTAGCTGTCCGCCGTAGACATGATAACGGACAGAATCCCCGCCAGTGCCAGACCCGTCAGGCCCACCGGCAGGATCTCAATGGCCAGAGCCGGGACTACCGCGTCCGTAGAGCCGTACTGGGCCAGCTTTTCCGCCGGCACCAGCTGATGTGCCACCACGCCCATGAACCACACCAGCGGAATGGTAAGGCCGTAGGCCAGCGTCCCCAGAAACAGCCCCTCCTTGGCCGCCTTCTGGCTCTTGGCAGCGAAGGCCCGTTGCCACATTTCCGCTCCCGCCAGAGTAAAGACGAAATAGGTGATGATGTCGCCCACGATGCCGCCATCCAGATAGGGCTTTGCTAATTCCGGAGCAAGCCCCTCCAAAAAGGCGGACAAGCCGCCCAGCTTGACCAGAGACGCCGAGGGAATCAGAATGTAGACAAACAGAATCAGCATGACAAACTGAAATACATCCGTATAGATCACGCCGAACAGGCCGGAGGTGGCCGTATAGACTATAAACACGACACAGGCGATGAGCGCGCCCATCTCGTAGGAAATTCCGATCTCATTGCCCAGCATATTGATGATGGTGGCGGTGGCCGTCACCTGGGAGGCCACGGTGCCCATCATGGTGAAGGCAATGAGACAGCCCAGGATCACCTTGGTGGTCTTGCCGAAGCGCTGCTCAAAAAGGTCCGGGATTGAGGTCACATGGAACGTAGTGCCCACTGCGGAGATCCGCCCGGCAAAGCCGGAGAAAATAAACATACCCAGAAGATAGGGCAGTGCCGTCATAATGGCCTTGAAGCCGCTGGAATAGGCCACGCCCGCCCGGCCCATAAGGCCGCTGCCGCCAATGATGGTGGCGCACACGGTAGCCATCAGCACCAGTGGACCGAAGGACCGGCCGCCCAGATAGTAGTCGTCCATGCTCTGAACTTTCTTGACCACCACCACGCCGATCAAAACCATGGAAATCAGGTAGGCTGCGATGATGATGAGGTCGATTGCGTGAAGTTGATTATGAACCATAGACTGCTCCTTTCCGATTAAGGACCCTTGCCGGATCCGGTTTCCTGCTCTGTGTTCAGGAAGCGTTCCACCGCCTCCTTCGCTTTCTTTTCGCCCACAAAAATAACGGTATCCCCGGCGTACAGCTCCGCGTAGGGGCCGGGGGAAAGAATATCCGTGGTGCCCCGGCGGATGGCGGCCACCGTAGCGCCGGTAGCCTGCCAGAATCGCAGGTCACCCAAATTTTTTCCGATGCCGTACCAGCCATCCGGCACCCGGCAGCTAAACGTAGGCAGCGTCTCCGCCGGTTGAACAGGATAAAGGGTATCCTCCAGAATACTCTGGCACAGTTCCCCCATGCGGCGGTTCAGCGCCTCCTTTTCCTCGATCAGTTCCCGCAGTTTCCGGCGTTTGCTCATCAGATCTGCCCTGTTCTCAAAGTTTTGCAGATAGCGCTTGGCGTTGTCCGCAGAGAGCACATATACGCCGCTCTGCTCCTTCACCGCCACCACCCGCATATCACTGAGAAGCTGGATGGCCCGCCGGACAGTCTCCGGCGACACCTCGTATTCCGATGAGAGCTTGGACCGACCGGAGATTTTTTCCCCTTCCCGCAGTTCTCCCGCCGCGATCCGCTCAGCCACAGAGATTGCAATTCGCATATACTGGGTCAATCCGTCATTGTCCATAAAGCTCACTCCTTTATTTATACGCCTATTATACAAACTGACAACCTTGATTGCAAGAAAAGTTTTTAGTTTTTGCAAAATTTTTACGTCACCTTACGCAACGTAAATTCATTTCGATTCCCGTTTTACAAGGCTCTTGCAAAAAACTCCAAATTCTCTTCGGCTGTCTTGCCGGTCATACGCCCGTCATTGCAAAAAACAGAGGTATGCGTCAAATCAACGCATACCTCTAAATTTAAATGAGTGTCAGTAGAAGCCACTCAGGGCCTTCCGTCTTTTGATCTTAACTCATCATGCCTTATTTTCCACGGTTCCGGGCCCGGCGCGCCGTAGAGGAACCGATTCCCAGCTCGATCCGGTATTTTGCCACGGTGCGGCGGGCCAGGAAAATTCCCTCCGCCGCCAGCAGGTCGCAAAGTGTCTGATCGCTGAGAGGATGGCCGGAATCCTCATCCTTGAAGCGAAGCAGCATCCGCTGCTTCACCGCCTGACGGGACAGCCCCTGCTGTCCCACCGCCCGACTGAAAAAGTATCGCAGCGGATAGATTCCCTGACGGCATTGCAGGTATTTATCCCGCACGGCCCGGGAAACGGTGGAAGGGTGCAGGTCCAGCGTCTCCGCCAGGGAGGACAGTTTCATGGGTGACAGTTCCACAGTCTGTCCGGAAAAGAAGGATCTCTGCGCGTCCAGGATGGCCTGCGCGCAGCGGCGCAGGGTGCTGCCCCGGCGTTCCAGGCTGTCCAGCAGCCATTTGGTCTGCCGCAGCTTCTCCCTTAAATAGGTGCGGGTCTCCGGATCGTCACTCTCCTTTGCCATACTGCTGTAATAAGGGTTCACAGTGACCTTTGGAAGATAGTATTCGTTCAGCAGCACCTGCAATTCCCCTTCCAGCTCCACCACGAACACGTCCGGCCGGACGTAGAGGGTCGGCTCTGCCGGCTGAAACGCCTGACCGGGGTGAGGATCCAAGGCAGCGATGGCCTTCTCCGCCGCCTGAATTTCAGAGATGCTGGCCCCAAGTGCCTTGGTGATGGGTCCATAGTGACTGCGGCTCAGTTCCGTGAGGAACCGTGCAGCAATATCCATGGCATAGGGAACGTTATCCTTCCGGCGGCTCAGCTGAAGCACCAGACACTCCGACAGGTCCCGGGCGCCCACGCCGGCAGGCTCCAAGGACTGAATCGTATCCAGTGCCTGATCTACCATCGTCTGGGGGATCTTCATTTCTGTCAGGCCGTCCAGATCCTCCTGCGTCAGATATCCGTCCTCGTCCACCAGCTCCGCCATATATTTACACAGGGCCAGCATGGGCTTCGGCAGTCGTTTCCGTTCCAACTGATCGCAGAGAAACGCAGACAGGCTGTCCAGTTCCTTATCAGTCGCCCCCGGCTCCGGGGGACCGTCCTCCTCATGGGCAAAGGAGGTTCCAAAGGTCCCCGCGTCCAGCCAACTGGCTTTCTGCCGCAGCTCCGCATAGGCAGAGCGAAGCTCCGAGGCCTCCGAAAGCTCCAAGGTGGGATTCTCCTCGGAGAGCTTCCCCAGATAGTCCAGCAACTCCTGAGAATTCATCTGCAAGACTTCCATGGATTGCAGTAGCTGCGGCGTCAGCTTCAGCTCCTGCCGCAGTTCTGTTTTTAAAGAAATGAGATTCATAACAGCTTCATTCCTTCCGGACCTTCACATATTTGGCGATTTTCCGGACAGCGGTGGCCTGAGAGATGCCCAGTTCCTTCGCCACGGCCACCGTGGTGCCGCAGCGGCGATAGGAATCCCGGATGATCTGTCCCTCGAAGGCATCCATCCGCTCCGCCAGAGTCCCCTCCTGAGAGGGGAGGTCCGGCGTGCTGCCGCCGCTGTTGTATTCCAGCGGCAGGGCCGTAATGTCCAAAATCGGATTCTGGGCGGTGATGACCAGCCGTTCCATCAGGTTTTCCAGCTGACGCACATTGCCGGGCCAGGGATATTGCTCCAGAAAGGCCACAAACCGGGGACTTAACGCCAGCTGCTTACCGTATTCCTTGCAGAACCGCTCCAAAAACTGGTGTGCCATAGGCAGGATATCCTCTGGACGTTGCCGCAAGGGAGGGATGTGGACCCGGATGACGTTCAGCCGGTAGAAAAGGTCCGAACGGAACAGCCCCCGCTGCACCTCCTCCTCCAGATTGCGATTGGTGGCCACCAGCAGACGGAAATCCAACTCAATGCGCTTGGTGCCGGACACCCGCTCGATGGTCTTTTCCTGAATGAGCTGCAGCAGCTTGGATTGGATATGAGGCGGCAGTTCTCCGATCTCATCCAGAAACAGGGTGCCGTGGTTGGCCAGTTCGATTTTACCGATCTTACCGGCGGAAGCCGCGCCGGTAAAAGCACCCTTTTCATAGCCGAACAACTCGGATTCAATGAGGTTTTCATGGAGCACCGCGCAGTTGACCTCGATAAAGGGGCCGTTGGCCCGGTTGCTGATGGCGTGGATGGCCTTGGCCACTGCGCTTTTGCCCACGCCGGTCTCTCCGGTGATGAGGATATTGGCCTTCGTGTTGGCGGTATTCAGGATCAGTGTCCACAACCGCTGCATGGCGGGACTTTTCACCACCAGATCCGTGGCGGTGGCCCGGAGCCGCAGTTCTGCGATCTCCTGCGTATACTGCTGCAAGGAATCCTGTAAATGCCGGTAGTTCTGCTGAATGGTGTTGATCTGCTCCATGGACACCGTGTTGAAGCACACGGCATATTTCAGCACACCGTTTTGGTCAAACAGCGGAATCCCCACCGTCATGACATTTTTATGGGTGTGGTTGATGGTCTGGGTGGCGGTAATCTTTTTCTTCTGCCGGATGACCTCCGCTGTGATACAGGGCCGGAAGGTCCCGTTCGCTTCCAGATCAAAAGCCGACTTACCCACGATGGAATCGTGGGTAAAGCCAAAGTTCCGCTCATAGTTCTCACTGACCCGGAGAATGATGCCGTCTGCGTCAGAGAGCATCATATCGTCTGCCAGGACCAGATTGTTTTTGGGGCTGAGGATGTCGAAAAGTCCCTCCAGATTGATATTTTCCTCAAAGAAATGAGGAAGGTCAGGTGTATGCGCCATGAGAGTACCTCCCGCGTGTGATCTATTCATTTTTGATTATAGCATATTCAAAAACGAATAGAAAGGGCCAGTGCCAAGTTTCTTCTGTATCTTTTGTAAAAAAATACCCGCCGGCTTTCGTGGTTCTTGCCGAAAGGATGTCCTGCGCAGGGAAAAATATATGCGCATCCAGCCTATTCATTTTTGAATAATTCCAGAATGAGGTCGCTGAAAAAAGGAAAACACCGCCGAAATACCCCGGTTTTTTTGTCGAACCCGCACAGTTGTCAGCCCTATTTTTGTAAAAAACAGCTTGCCAATCTTGGCACATAAATTGCTATATTACTCACTGTACAACCATGGATAGGCTGACGGGTGCAGCTGGACCCACATCTCCGTCAGCACAGACGCTTACATATTATTTTTGAGGAGGAATCTACTTATGTATCAGACCCTTCGTTATGAAAAGCAGGAAAACATCGGCATTCTCACCATCAACCGTCCCGAGGCGCTGAACGCACTGAACTCCACCGTCATCGGCGACCTGGAGCAGGCCATCACCGAGGTGGAGAAGGACGCCGAGCTGGGCGCTCTCATCATCACCGGCGAGGGCCGTTCCTTTGTGGCCGGTGCCGACATCGGCGAGCAGCTCCCCCTGGATGTGGCCGGCGGCCGCAAGTGGGGCCAGCGGGGCAGCGCCCTGATGCGCCGCATTGAAAAGCTGGAGATCCCCACCATCGCTGCTGTCAACGGCTTCGCTCTGGGCGGCGGCTGCGAGCTGGCCATGAGCTGCGACATTATTCTGGCTGCCGGCCCCAACGCTGAGGGCAAGGGCGGCGCCAAGTTCGGCCAGCCCGAGGTTGGCCTGGGCATCACCCCCGGCTTCTCCGGCACCCAGCGCCTGCCCCGCCGCGTGGGCATCGCCAAGGCCAAGGAGCTGATCTTCTCCGGCAAGGTCATCGGCGCCGCTGAGGCTGAGAAGATCGGCCTGGTCAACGCCGTGTATGCTCCCGAGGAGCTGATCCCCGGTGCCATCGCCATGGCCAAGTCCTTCACCGCCAACGCTCCCATCGCCGTGAAGTATTCCAAGGCCTGTATCGACCGCGGCATGCAGATGGACATTGACGACGGCATCGCTCTGGAGAACGAGCTGTTCGCCATGTGCTTCGCCACCGCCGACCAGAAGGAAGGCATGAGCGCCTTCGTTGAAAAGCGCAAGGAAAAGCACTTCCAGAACAAGTAAGTTAGACTCCGTATCCATCGCTTAAAAAATTTCTGACAAAAGAGGAATTTACAGCATGAAAAAAGTACGTGTCATTACCGCTGAGGAAGCGGCCCTGATGGTCAAGGACGGTGACACCGTCTCCACCGGCGGCTTCGTTAGCTGCGCCTGCCCCGAGGCGCTGACCAAGGCTCTGGAAAACCGTTTTGTGGAAACCGGCCATCCCCGCGACCTGACTCTGTTCTTTGCAGCCGGTCAGGGCCACCGGGACGGCACCGGCGGCGACCACTTCGGCCACGAGGGTATGTGCAAGCGGGTAGTCGGCGGTCACTGGGACCGCGCCGCTAAACTGGGCGAGCTGGCTCTGGCCAACAAGCTGGAGGCCTATAACCTGCCTCAGGGCGTCATCACCCACATGTACCGCGACATCGCCGCCCACAACATCGGCACCATCACCCACGTGGGCCTGATGCTGGTGGTCCACATGCTGGCCGGCCTGGCCGGCGGGGTGGGCGGCCCGGCGGGCATCCTGATCCTGGTGCTGGGCAACGCCTTCGTCATGGGCTTCGAGGGCCTTCTGGTGGG
>OGNV01001613.1_pt1 | contig 13322 bp, 11 predicted proteins | sample 1573561 | NCBI WGS metagenome assembly OGNV01 (sample SAMEA2581892, study PRJEB24529) | metagenome | biome: Human gut stool | place: China | collected 2011
CCTTGCAGTGGGGTTCCAGCTCAAAGCGTATGACCAACGACTGAGGTACAAAATCTCCGTTGGGCATGGGCGTAAGCAGATGATACCGTATATTGGAATTGGGCTGGGAGAGGATCATCATATCCGCCTGACGGGTTGTCAGGCCAGTGCTGTGCTCACCTCCCATAAACAGATAGGTGGGGATGTCCAGAGCGGCGCTGAGTTTGCGCAGGGTGGACAGGGACGGGTCGGTGAGATCGCGCTCGATTTGGGAGATATACCCGATGGACAAACCAGTCTTTTCGGCCAGTTCCTTAAGGGTGATTCCCCGCTTTTTCCGCATATTTCGAACATGTTCGCCCAGCATAAGACCTCCCGCTTTTTCGCAAAAAAATTTATTTACAGTATATCATAAAATGCCCTGTACGTAAATAAGCAAGAAAAAATTCGATATTTATAAAATCTTTTACAAAGAAAATCAGATAATTTCTTGCTTATCTTACAAAATGCTCTGAAAAATGTGAAAAAAACAGAAAAGCTCTTGACAAAAATTTTAGAAATAGTAAAATTTATAAAAAAATTATAAAAATTTTAAAAATTATTGTGCAGGAGGAACCCTATGAAAAATGTACAAAGCATCCGGAAAATTTATTGGTACAAGGAACGCATGGGAAGATGTTGCGGTCTAAATCAGAAGCAATTATTGACAGAATGCTATATCAAAATAAAATACCGTTTCACTATGAAGAAAAACTGGTTTTGGATGGAATAATTTTATATCCAGATTTCGTGATACGACATCCCTTTACGGGACAATATTTCTATTGGGAGCACTTTGGGATGATGGATAATCCGGATTATTGCAATCATGCTTGTGACAAAATAAAGCTATATTGCCGACATGGTATCATTCCTTCGGTAAATCTGATTCTCACCTATGAAACAAAGCAGTGTCCTCTGAATGCAGACAAAGTAGAAATGATCTTGCAGGAATATTTTGGTTGTAGCAAATGGGATGCCGTGGTAGGATAAAACATATCAGTAATAGTAAAATAAGGGGGATATGCAAAATGAAGCACCTGATCATTGTAAAATTTAAAGATAATATATGGAACCGGGAGGATGCGGCGAGCAGGGAGATGCTTGCGGACATCAAGAAGATCTTCAATCGGACGAAGCAGATAGAAGGCGTTCATACGGTGAACATTTATGAAAATGTGACACCGAGACCGAACCGGCATGATCTGATGATCGAGATGGAAATGGATCCGGAGGCACTGTCTGTGTATGATGCTTCCGCAGATCATCAGGAATGGAAGGCAAAGTACGGGAAGTATATTCAGACTAAGACCATTTTTGATTACGAATAAAAGTATATAATTTTTTGAAATAGTGAAAACCAGAATAAAAGAAAATCAGCATGAAGGAATACCAACATCTGATCGGCAGGATAATCATTGTGGCAGCTATTGTGATTGCGGAAGATTGACCGCACATGCGCTGGAGCAGCTGGATGGAAGTATTGGTGCAGGTTTTAATACGATTGCAAGTCAGATCCATTAACAGATGACAGAAGGGCTGGAGGCAGCTATGGAAGAATTTGATATCAGAGAAGCTACACCGGAAGATGCGGAGAAGATCATCGCATATTTAGCGCAGGTAGGTGGAGAGACAGATTATCTGTCCTTTGGAAAAGAAGGGCTTCCTATTTCGACAGAAGAGGAAGAGAAATTTATACAGAATATAAATAAGGAGGAACATTCCGTTCTCTATGTAGTATGGAAAAATGGAGAGATTATCGGAGATGCCAGTCTAAGCGGATTTTCCAGAAGGATGAGCCACCGCGCCGAATTCGGAATCTCTGTGGTCAAGTCGGAATGGGGGCAGGGAATTGGCAGTGCTCTATTGCAAAAGATTATTGATTATGCAAAAGAACATACGATAGAACTGATCAATCTGGAAGTTAGAAGCGATAATATACGAGCTATTCATGTCTATGAGAAATATGGCTTCCGGAAAATCGGGACCTCGCCGGCGTATTTTAAGATCGACGGGGAATACTACGATTTTGATCTGATGGTATTAGACCTGAGAAGGCAAAGACAGTAGCTATCGATATCGCCGCGGTAATCATGCGAAGGCCATCGAAGGGGCAGGCGGCAATATCGGAGCAGAACTCGGCATGATTGTGGTACAGATGAATTAACAAAGAAACCCAGAGGACAGCAAAGAAACCTAGAAAAACATAAAGAAACACAAAGGAGCCATAACACCATGGAATTTTTTGACATCGTAGATGAAAAAGGCATTCCCACAGGGGAGAGCATAGAACGCACACAGGCACATAAAAAGGGTGTCCGCCACAGAACCGCCCATATTTGGATCGTGAGGGAACAGGACGGAAAAGCCCAGCTGTTATTACAGAAGCGTTCCGCAGAGAAAGACAGTTTTCCGGGGCGGTTCGATACCTCTTCTGCCGGACATATTCAGGCGGGGGATGAGCCGGAAGAGTCCGCAATCCGGGAACTTCACGAAGAACTGGGAATCCAGGCATCTAAAGAGGAGCTGCAATTCGCCGGATGCTTTGATATTCAATACGAAAAGGAATTTCATGGAAAAATGTTTCGGGACAACGAGGTTGCATTCGTCTATATGTACACTAAGCCGGTAGATGCTGCGAAGCTTATCCTGCAAAAAGAGGAAGTGGAGAGTGTGGAGTGGTTCGATATGGAGGAACTGGATGCCGCATTGCAGCCGCCTAGAGATCAGCGATTCTGCGTTCCCATGGAGGGATTCCAAATCGCGAAACAATGGCTGGAGAGCAGAAAATAAAGGTTGATCGCTTCGCATAGATAGTAGAGCCAGAGAAGGAGATCGCTGAGACGCTGATGGAGGCAGAAGAATTCCGACAGGCAGAGAGAAGATAGGTATGCGCAGGTGTACCTGGCAACAGATAAGTAAAGCATATAAGTGGACAATAAAAAAGAACTGTCTTCCTGGGAAGCCAGTTCTTTTTATTGCCAATATAGCTTAATATCTGATGAAATTACTTCACAGTCACGGAAGTGATGTGAGGGTTCACACCTTCGTACCAGTACAGGAAACCTTCCATATCGATGGTGTCACCGATCTTTAAGTTCTTTACTGCGTTGTAAACATCGGTGGTGTTGTCGCACAGATAAGACTCAACGGTGAAGGTATAGGTCTGACCATTCAGAGATACGTTGAAGTACAGGTCGTTACCGTCTTCGCCGGAACCGTCCCAGTTGTACAGGAAAGCAACGTCATTGCCGTCAGCATCCTGACCAGCAGCTTCTACGGTCATGCCCTTGAAAGCTACGAACTGGTTCTGGTAGTTGATCAGATCATCGGTACCTAACAGATCGGTCACATCGGTAACGGGAGCAATGTAGCTGCCCTCTTCGATCTCGAAGGTAGCACCTTCAGCAATCTCTACTTCACCGGACCACTCGGTCTTATAACCGGTTACCTTAATCTTGGTACCGGGTACCAGCTTAGCATAATCCTCTTCGGAACATACGGAATTGTAGATGAAGTAAGCACCATCCTGATCCTGGGTGTACAGGGTAGCCTTATCTTCCCACCAGGACTGTTTCGCCTGAACATAAGCCTCGATCACAACTTCGGAATCGAGATCAGCAGCCATGTACTCTTCGTAGGTCATAACACCCTCGGACTTCTCATCAGCAACAGCTTCAGCAGCCTCGGTAGAAGCTTCCGTAGCAGCGGCTTCGGTAGTAGCAGCTTCGGTAGTAGCAGCCTCGGTGGTGGCAGCAGCGGTAGATTCAGCAGCAACGTCTGCATTGCTGTTTCCACATGCAGCGAGAGACAGAACCAGAGCCATAGCCATGGTTAATGCAAGTGTCTTCTTTTTCATAATAATCCTCCATTCCTGCGCTTGTGGCGCATATGGGTCTGTGCAGATACACAGACATCTCCTCAATTTATCCGGCGCATTCAGACACCGAACAGTTCCATTATACCTGAAATGCAAGATAAATCAAGATTTTTTGCAAAAAGAGCCCCATCCGCAGGAGAAATACCATCAGAAGCTATCTTACGAATGGGGCTGAAAAATTACTTTTTTCTGTTTTTTAAATATTCCCGCCCTACATACACGAGAATCAGAATCCAGGTGACTGCAAGTGTGCTTAACAGGATCACGGAAGTCCGGGGCATGGCACCCAGTTCCTTTTTGCCGAAGGAGGCGTCGCTTCCCTGACCGAGACGGTACAGGCTCTCCACATCACTGTAAAGCTTTTGCATGTAGGCATCATCCACAGTCTCTTTTCTGCGGGTGGACTTCACTACGTTTTCAATCAACTGTCCGGAAGCATCACGTAAGGATGCGGAACCGTTAAATACCGGTGTAACGAAGGTGTTGTCTACGTTGTCAAGCAACAGTTTGGAAGCCTCAATTTTCACCGCATAATGCGTACTGTTATCCGCACCGCATTCGGACAGATACTCCTGATATTCTGCGGAGTTCTGTGCCTTAGAGGTTACAGGTACATAGCCTTCTGTCTCGGAATAAGCAATCTGCACATCGTTGGTGAGCAGATACTGGGCAAACAGCCAGGATGCCAGTACTTCCTGGGAGTCTGATTTATTGAAGACGCAGACGGAAGGACCCTGGGAGATCATTTCGGGATGTTCCGGGTCAAACTGGGGAATCATCCGCACGGCGGTCTCAAACTGCACCAGAGAATCCTCGCTGATATCCGACAGCGGAGCGTCCGTACCCATCCAGGTGGCTCCGGCGGTGGAATCAATGGCGAAAATACATTGCCCGGCATTCAGGAAGTTCGCAGGATAACCGGAGATCTTGAAGGTGGAAAAGGCACCGCTTTTTACATGTCCGGCAATACCATACAGGAGATCCGTGGTAGTATCGTTGAAAAGTTCAATGCTGCCGTCAGCCGTGGAATATCCCGCATTCTTTTGCTTTAACATCTGGATCATCATGTTATCGGTGGACTTGTAGATAAATGGGATCAGTACATTCTGTCCGTTGGCTACATAGGTGCCGTCCGCATTTTGGGCGGTGGCAGCCTCGGAGACTTCCCAGATGAAGTCCCAGGTCAGTACATCCGGCAGAGTATATCCAAGATTTTCCACGTAGGTCTTATTCACGTAACAGGCCTCGGTGGAACGCATGTAAGGAACGGCATAGTAATGACCGTCGATGGAGCATTCATTTAAAAACTGAGGAATGACTTCTTCTCTGGCAGGACCGTCATAGGCAAGATCTGTGCCGCCCAGACCGTATTTTTCATCGGCAAACAGGTCATCCAGAGGAACTACGGTGTTCTGTCCGGTGAGGTAGGTGGCAATGTGATCCGGGTAGGTGATGCAGACATTGGGTGTCGTATTGGTGGAAATATTGGTAATGACATCGTTGTAAATTTTGCCGTAATCCGTGTATAGATTCAGGTTCACCGTGATATTGGGATACAAGGCTTCAAAATCTGCAATGGCTTTTTTGTAGATTTCTGTCTGGGTCTTGTTGGTATCGTTTTTCGCCCAGAAGGTGATCTCATAGTTCCTGGAAGTATCGAATTCCTCAGGAACAGTGAATTCCGGCAGGCCTTTCGAACCATGGCAGCCGGTCAGGGACAGAGACAGAGTGCCCACGGCACATAATAATGCCAGTTTTTTGCTGAATCGACTCATCCTTTGGTACCTCCTCTGGCAACGCCTGCCATGACTTTTTTACGGAATACGAGGAACAACACCACCAGAGGAACGGAGATCACGACTACCGCAGCCATCATGGCAGGGATGTTCTCTCTGCCGAAACCATTCTCACGGATCTCCTGGATGCCGTTGGATACCAGATAGTAATCCGGATCATCGGTGATCAGTCTGGGCCACACATAGGAGTTCCAGCATTCAATAACCTTCAGGATTACGATGGTGATCAGCGTGGGCTTGCAGATGGGCACCATGACCTTGCGCAGATATCGCAGATCGGAAGTACCGTCTACCTTGGCGGCATAATACAGCTCGTCCGGAATCTGTGCGAAATTCTCTCGCAGCAGATAGATATAAAATACGCTGGTCACGGAAGGCAGGATCAGGCCGGTGAAGGTATTGCGCAGATCCAGGTTCGTGATAGTGGTGAAATTCGTAATGACCACCAGTTCATTGGGAATCATCATCAGAGATAAAAATAACGTAAAGATCAGATCTTTTCCGGCAAAGTTCAACCTTGCAAAAGCGAAGGCTGCCAGGGTGATGACCACCAGCATGATGGCAGTGGTGACCACGGTGAAAAACAAAGTGTTCCACAGGTATCTTCCCAGAGAAACAGTGGTAAAAGCGTCCACGTAGTTCTGCAGAGTGGGAGACAGGGTGAAAAACTTCGGAATATATTCTGCATTATAGGAGCCGTAGCTTTTTACGGAAGTCAGAACCATCCAGTAAAAAGGGAACAGTACGATCAGTGCCCACAGACACAGAAAAAAGTAGACGATCCCATTGCGGATATTGCCGCGGATCCGGGTGCGTTTCTCGATTCTTTCATAATCAGATGTAACATCAGACATCACAAAGACCTCCTTTCCTATACATAGTGGACATGCTTTTTGCTGACCAGCAGATTGATGCAGGTGATGGTCAGGACGATGGCAAACAGCAGGATCGCCGCAGCGGAAGCATAGGAAGGATATCCGCCACTGTCGCCGTAGAGCATGTCGTAGACGTAGCCGACGATAGTATTCATCTCTGCGGCATTTAAGTTCGTGCCGAAGAGTGCCACGGCATCACTGTAGGCTTTGAATGCGCCGATAAAGCCGGTGATGATCAGGTAGAATACCATGGGGGAGATCATGGGCAGTGTGATCTTCGTGAACATCCGGAACCGGGAAGTGCCGTCCACTCTTGCCGCATTGTAATACATGGGGTTCACACTGGCGAGAGCACTGGTCAGGATCAGGATCTTAAAGGGCATAACGATCCAGATGGTGTAAAAGCACAGCACGAACATTTTCGCCCAGTAGGGTCCGTCGATGAAATCCACGGAGCTGCCGCCGAAAAACTGGATCAGCAGATTGATCAGACCGTCGGAGTAAGGAGTTTTTTTGAAAAGAATCATGAAGACCAGACCGACCGCCAGAGTATTGGTCACATAGGGCAGGAAAAATATGGTCTGGAACAGATCCCGCAGCGGTTTGATGGAGCTTAAAGCAGCGGAGATCAAAAGCGCCAGTCCGGTGGAGACCGGAACGGTGATGATGACCAAAATAAAGGTATTTTTCAATGCCTGTAAAAAGTACGGATCGTGGAGCACATAGGAGTAATTGTATATGCCTACGCCGTAAAAGGTCTGGGATGCGGAATTGTAACCCTCTTCAAAGGAGTACACGAATACGTCGATCAGAGGATAGATCATAAAAGCACCCAGAAACAGGAATGCCGGCAATAGATAGAGCCAGGCTTTCAGATTTTGTTTTTCCATAAGAAACCTCAATTCTTTCTGCAGCCCATGAATGCCGCCGGACTGCAAAACCGGATAAAATATTAGAAACGGATGCGTTCTTCGGTGTCGGTGCAAAAGAGGAATACTTTTGTGGGTTTTAAGGCGAAATGCACTTTTCCGGTGGGAAGAGATTTCCCTTCGTCGGCATCAATAATGGAACGGATGGTAGCGTTCTGGGACTTTTCATGGGTGGAAACAATGCTCACATCCCGGCCCATGACCTCCAGACGCACCAGATCGCAGGAGAGCGGTCCGTCCTCTTTTAAGATGAAGCCTTCCGGGCGGATGCCGACATGCACGGGCTGGTCCGATACTCCGGGAGTGGACAGGACAGCCTCGGAGCCAATGTATAATTGCTCATTTTTTACCTCACCGGAAAATACATTGATGGGAGGTGTGCCGAGGAACTTTGCAACGAACAGGTTCACGGGATCATCGTATACGTTCTGGGGCTTGCCGATCTGCTGTACGATACCGTCCTTCATCACGACGATCATATCGGAGATGCTCATGGCTTCGTCCTGATCGTGGGTAACGAAGATGGTGGTGATCTGCGTCTCCTGCTGGATCCGGCGGATCTCTTCTCTGGTCTGGAGACGGAGTCTGGCATCCAGATTGGAGAGGGGCTCGTCCAAAAGAAGAACGCGAGGCAGCTTGACTAAGGCTCTGGCAATGGCCACACGCTGTTGCTGACCGCCGGAGAGTTCGTTGGGTTTGCGCTCCAACAGGTGGTCGATCTGCACCAGTTTTGCCGCTTCCAGCACTCGCTTGCTCATTTCCTCTTTGGAAAGTTTGTCGGCACCCTTCAGGTTCTCTAAGGGGAACTGGATATTTTTCTCCACGGTGAGATGGGGGTAGAGGGCATAGTTCTGGAAGACCATGCCGACACCGCGGTTCTCGGGAGGAAGTCCGGTGACATCATCTTCTCCGAAAAAGATCTTGCCCTCGGTGGGCTTCAGCAGACCGCAGATCAGATTCAGTGCCGTACTTTTGCCACAGCCAGAGGGACCTAAAAGTCCGATCAGCTTGCCGTCGGGGATCTCGAAGTCGAAGTCATTCACGGCAATGACATCCTCACGGTTCTTCCTGCCGCGGACAGGACCGCGTGCGGGGAATTTCTTGGTCAGATGCTGTAATACGATTTTCATGTGTATATTTCCTTTCTATATATATGATACAAGGGTCAAAAGGTTTAAGCCGCATGAGCTTGCTCATAGGTGCGCGAAAAAACTTGGGACCCGACCCGATATGAGCATAAAAGTGGGATGTCAATCCCATGATATGCGAATATTGGGCAGGATTGTGAGAGCACGTAGTGCGGAACAATCCGTAGGTAGCATGATTATTAAATTCCATAGGAATCTTTCAAAATCCTACAGCGATTTGTAGCAAATGACCCTAAATCCCATATGAGTCCTTCAAATCACTGGATATATGATCCAGATCGGGGTATACGAAGCTCTCAGAGATGCCGAATACCCGCAGGCTTTCAATAAAGTATTGTTTCCGCCCGGAGGGGATAATGATCTTATACAGCATATTTTCATCGCAGATATCTTCCAGACGTTCCAGAGAGTTATGTACGGTGAAGTTGGAGTACTGGGAGTACATGCGGAGGTTATTCTCTGTGGAGCTGCAAGCCAGGATCTTGTTTTTCAATTCCGGATTGTGGTGGTTGTGTTTGAAGGCGGGCAGCAGCATTTCCTGTGTGGTGTCCGCATCAATGGGATAGATGCAGTTGCCGAATCCTTCCTTCTCGTTCAACAGCCCCGGTGTCAGTACCCAGACACAGGCATCAGTGTCCGGAGTCTCCCGGTAAGTCTCCGTGGCGAAAAATACGGCGATCAGGGGAGACTGAGTCCAGTCTAACATTCTCGTGGGCAGACCGTAGTGCTGCATCAGGGAGACCCAGCCGGCGTAATTGTGTTTGTCGGGAGGATTGTCCAGGATCTGTCTCGCCCGGATATAGAAATCATTGGCAATATAGCGTTCGGAGTCCAGTCTTTTCTGGCTTCGTTGGATGGAAGGGATCAGAGTCAGATCCGCATTCTCTTCCCCGCGGAACCAGAGGCGGACGCCGTGCTTTTGGCGTAATGTACTGACGAACTGCAGGAGCTCATCGATGGTGCTTACTTTCTGTGTTAACATGATAGACCTCGTTCTTATTTCTTTATCTTGACTGGATGCCTGCGGATTGTTTCGTGCTACGCACTCTCACTTCTACGCTCCGCTTCGGTCCGTGCTAAACATGTGCCACTGGCACATAGCACCCTGCCCGCTATTCGCATATCGTGAAGCTTACGCTTCCCTTTTATGCTCATATCGGGGCGGGTCTCAAGGTCTTTCACCCACCTATGAGCAAGCTCATATGGGCTTAGACCTTTAGAACCTGGCATCATTTTATTATAGATGTTTTTTCGCAGTTGTACAAGTAGCCATTCTGTGGTATGTTAAAAGAAAGTATCGGAAAACGTTTTTTGCAATAAAAATAAAGCACACAGGAAGGAGTACACTATGGCAAAATGGCTTGATAATGCAATCTTTTATGAAATTTATCCCCAGTCTTTTCTGGATACCAATGGTGACGGTATCGGCGATTTTCAGGGTATCATAGAAAGACTGGATTATATTAAGGAACTGGGATGTAATGCGATCTGGATGAATCCCTGTTTTGCATCCCCCTTCGGAGACGCAGGCTATGATGTGGCGGACTACTATCAGGCAGCTCCCAGATACGGCACCAATGCGGACCTGAAGCGTCTGTTTCACGAAGTACACAAGCGGAATATGCATATCCTGTTAGACCTGGTGCCGGGACATACATCTGTGGCACATCCCTGGTTCAAGGAGTCCTGTAAGGCAGATCGTAATGAATTTACTGATCGTTATATCTGGACCGACAGCACCTGGGGACAGTTGGAGAACATGGGAAGTCTGTGCGGTATCTCAGAGAGAGAGGGCTCAGTGATCGTGAACTTTTTCGCACACCAGCCGGCGCTCAATTACGGATTTTATAAAAAGACACAGGACTGGCAGCAGGATCCCGATGATCCAGGCCCTAAGGCAACGCTTGCTGAGATGGAAAATGTCATGCGGTTCTGGATCGGCATGGGCTGTGACGGCTTCCGTGTGGATATGGCAGGTTCTCTGGTGAAAAATGATGAGGACAGCAAGGGAAACATTGCTCTGTGGAGAAAGGTAAGAGCGTTCCTGGATGCAGAGTTCCCCGAGGCAGTGCTGGTATCCGAATGGGGAGAACCGGACAAGTCCCTGCAGGGCGGCTTCCATATGGACTTTTTACTTCATTTTGGACCGTCTCATTATAACGATCTGTTCCGCTGCGAGGAGCCTTTCTTCTCCGGAAGAGGTAAAGGCGATGTGGCAGCCTTCGTGGAGAAATATAAGGAAAATTATGAAAAGGCACAGCGTAAGGGTCTGATCTGTATTCCCTCCGGCAACCATGATATGGATCGTCTGGCGAGAAGCATTCATGGGGAGGAATTAAAGGTGGCATTTGCATTCCTTCTGTCCATGCCGGGTGCACCGTTCCTGTATTACGGGGATGAGATTGGTATGCGCTATGTGGAAAATCTGCACTCCGTAGAGGGCGGTTACGGACGCACCGGTTCCCGCTCGCCCATGCAGTGGGATCATACCACCAACGCCGGTTTCAGTGCGGCACCGAAGGAAAAGCTTTATGTCAAACAGGACGAAGCCACTGACCGTCCCACGGTGGAGGCGCAGATGGCAGATCCGGATTCCCTGTACCATGAGATCCAGAAGTTAATTAACATCCGTCAGGCGAACAGCGCATTGCAGAGCCGCGGAGAGATCGAGTTCATCTATGCCGAGGAAAAACAATATCCTCTGGCCTATCTGCGCAGTGACGACAAGGAGAAGATCCTGGTAATCATCAATCCGGCGGACAGAGAGGTCAGCTTCGACGGAGATTATGCGGTAAAGGAAGCTTTGTATACCTTCGGCGGGGAAGCTGCATTTGCAGGCGGAAAGGTTACTGTGCCCGGGGGCAGCGCCGGATTTTATCTGTTGTAGGTGGTGGAATATATTTTAAAAGAAGTGGATGATCAGTCTGGCGTAGCGGAGGAGCTTTCGAAAAAATGATTGCGGCATCTCTAAAAAAATATGCTATAATGAGCGCATGCTAGAGTATAAATGAAAAGAGAACCGTATGAATCAGGTAAATTATCAGAAAGAATTAGAGAAAATTTTAAATACTTTACATGAGAAGGGCGAGGCAGCGTCGGATTACCGGCCGCCCCGCCTGTTTCTGCATAGCTGCTGTGCACCCTGCAGCAGTTATTGTCTGGAATATTTGTGCCGTTATTTTTTGATCACGGTATTTTATTACAATCCCAACATTTCCTTTTCGGAAGAATACCGAAAGCGCGTGGCGGAGCAGAAGCGTCTGATCGACGCTTATAATAAAGAAGAAAAAGGCTGGCCCATCGACATCGTGGAGGGAGATTATGAACCGGAGCGTTTTTATGAGATGGCGAAGGGCTATGAGAACTGTCCCGAAGGGGGAGAGAGGTGCCTGCGCTGCTTCGACCTGCGGCTGCGCAGGACTGCGGAGCTGGCGGCAACTGGCGGTTATGACTATTTTGCCACGACCCTGACCATCAGCCCTCTGAAAAATGCAGCGAAGATCAATGAGATCGGACAGGCACTGTCCGGGGAATATAGTATCCCCTGGCTGCCCTCGGATTTCAAGAAAAAGAACGGGTATAAGAGATCCATCGAACTGTCCGCAGAGTATGAGCTGTACCGGCAGAATTACTGCGGCTGTGCCTTTTCCAAGGCGGAGCGGGAAGCACAGGTTATAAATGCGTAATTGCGTCTTGCGGGATAATGGATTTTAGGATATAGTAGAAATATTGAAAACAGCGCAGAAGCGTGAGAGATAGAAAATGTGACTGTACAAGATATTCCGGTACATTACAGGAAGTAACGGAATACCGGCAGATTACTGAAAGGTATGAGGATTGACTGACATGAAGAAATTTTTAGAAATGCTGACAGAGGAAATGCAGCAGGCATTTACCGCAGCCGGCTATGACGGGAATCTTGGAAAAGTAATGCTTTCCAACCGTCCCGACCTGTGCGAATATCAGTGTAACGGCGCCATGGCGGGAGCAAAGCTGTATAAAAAAGCCCCCATCATGATCGCAAACGATGTGGCAACAAAGCTTGCAGACAGCAAAGTGTTTTCCGAAGTGGTGGCAGTAGCCCCCGGATTTTTGAACCTGAAGGTCAGCGAGGCATTTTTGCTCACCTATTTACAGGGCATGGAAGCAAATGAAAAATTCGGTCTCGAGAAGCCGGAACATCCCAAGAAGATCATCATCGACTACGGCGGACCCAACGTGGCGAAGCCTCTGCATGTGGGACATTTACGTTCCGCAGTGATCGGTGAGAGCGTAAAGCGCATCAGCCGTTATGTGGGTCATGAGGTCATCGGTGATGTGCATCTCGGTGACTGGGGATTACAGATGGGTCTGGTGATCACCGGTTTACAGGAGAGACAGCCGGAACTGGTATATTTTGATGAGAACTACGCCGGGGAATATCCCGAGGAAGCTCCGTTTACCATCAGTGAACTGGAGGAAATCTATCCCGCAGCCAGCGCTAAGTCCAAGGAAGATCCCGAGTACAAGGCAAAGGCGATGGAAGCGACCTTCAAATTACAGAGCGGTGTCAGAGGCTACCGTGCCCTGTGGAAGCACATCATCAATGTGTCTGTGAACGACCTGAAGAAGAATTATTCCAAATTAAATGTAGAATTCGATCTGTGGAAGGGCGAGAGCGATGTCCATGACATCAT